>Ga0207997_1002015_pt1 | contig 10356 bp, 30 predicted proteins | sample AntAceMetag02UKN_FD_184777 | JGI IMG/M metagenome (GOLD analysis project Ga0207997, IMG submission 184777) | Saline lake microbial communities from Ace Lake, Antarctica - Antarctic Ace Lake Metagenome 02UKN (SPAdes) (version 2) | ecosystem: Environmental > Aquatic > Non-marine Saline and...
AAAATGGGATCCCCTGCGCTGACCTTATAATTAACATGGAGCCGTACGACTTCGTGATTGCTTATCCGGGGCGTAAAGCTTGCCTGTGGGAAATAGATAATCATATACAGCAAGGCAAGAAAATACACGATTACGAAAAAGTGGATCACGTCTTTATTGCTCAAAAATTCTTTCTACCTCTTTATCCTGATAAAAAAACGTCTTGGCTTCCTTTAGCGGCGGACCCAGAAAAACATAGATTATATTCAGATGAGCCAATAGAGTATGATATTGGCTTTCTAGGAAATGACACTTATCCGAGAAGAAAAGGACTGATCGAGAAACTAGAAAAGCATTTTAAAGTTTTGAGGGGAAATAGTAAACCAGGTGAAGAATACAGCCGAAAATTATCTAGGTGCCGGCTTTTATTTAATTGTAGTATGGGAAATGACTTGAATATGCGGGTATTTGAGGCTATGTCTATTGGCCGGCTTCTCTTGACTGATAAGGTACCTGGAATCGATGACTTATTTGTTGATGGTGAACATTACATTTCTTACGATTCGTGGGAAATGCTTTATAAGCAAGTTGTTTATTACCTTGAGTATTTAAAGGAAGCAAATGAAATCGCACAAAGAGCCTCAAACTATATCAAAGCAAAGCATACATACCAGCACAGACTAGAGGAAATATTAAAAATTAGTGGATTTTACTAAGAAAAATATGTCATATTTAGAATGGTCTAGTGAGTTTGAAAAGCAGTTAATAGCCGATGGTATTAAGTATTATGGTTTAAAAATTGTTAAAATTGAGGTGCTTATTTTTAAATTAATTTATCAATAAGTTTTGGCTAAATTAAAATGAAAAGAGCTAAAAGAAAACGAGTGATACAGTTTGAGTATAGAGATGGAATTATAGAAGGTGGAATATACGAACCAAAACTTAAAAAAACACCATGGGAAAAAATATATTTTAGAGTTAAGGTAGGAAAAAATATTGACCTTTTTTTATTAACTGTTGATGAGGCGTCTTGCTTGATTGCTTGCCTTAGCATAGCACTAAATCAAGTTTTGGCTACCAAAAAAAAATAAATGGATTCAGTATTAGTCGTTATAGTATTTACTGCTCACAAGCAATATTGCAGGTTTTTGTTCCCAAAAATTTATCAGATGTTGACTTATGAAAATAAGCAATGTTATTTTGTTACTGAAAAAGAATGTCCGGAACTTGGCCGGCAACCTACTGGCGAGCAAAGAGCGGCCGCCGGCCGGCAGGCTGGAATCCGCAAAGCCATTGAAGATGATTTTGACTGGGTATTTTTCTTAGACGCCGATACTGCCCCGGATCCGGATATTATAGAAAAACTGCTATCAGTTAAATACGCACTCGTTGGAGGTATGCACGCCGCTAGAGGCAATCCTTGGCATTGCATAGGCCATAATTATAAAAGCCGGAAAACACTAGAGCGCGTATGGTTAAGAAAAGAAGAATTAAAAGGAACGCCGGAAGTTGACGGAATTAGCGGAGGTACTCTCTTGATAGCCAAAGGCGTATTTCACCGAGTTGACTATTCGGGTTATGTAGGTCCAGCCACAATTCCAAACAGATATACGGCTGATGATGAGTATTTGCTAATAAAAATATTTGAAAGTCTAAAATTAAGGCCTAAAGTAGCAACAAATGCTTTTTCTTGGCACCATTCTGACGATGGCAGGGCATACCAGTTATGGGGAAAAGTAAAGCAATGGAGGGAATTTTAAGATGATTAAAGAAGAAAACGAACTGTCTATAATAATCCCGACTCTTAATTGCTTTTTTTATACCAAGCAATTAGTAGATAGCCTTTTTGCCGGTGTCGGTAAAAAGCTTATTTTAATTGATAATGGATCCAAAGATGAAACAAGGAAATATTTTGAAACAAGAAAACTTATTTACAATGACCGCGTAATTCTTAATGACATGAATATTGGTGTGGCCGGATCGTGGAATTTAGGAATAAGGACAGCGATTAGAGATTATGATAGCAGGTACTTTTGCCTGTTGAACAATGATATACTGCTTCATCCGAAGGCCATACAATGTATGCTTGAGCATTTAAAGAGCGGGAAATACGCGCTAATAAGCGGGACCGATGTTTGTGGCCAGTTAAATTACGCTCACCAGATATTTAAAAAGATATTGCCGGACAAAGAAATTATTAATGAAGCGCCGGAGTTTTCTTGTTTTATGCTTTCAAGAGAAACAGTTGATATTTTGGAAGTGGAAGAAAGTGAGTACGAACCGAACGCCGGACTTTTTGACGAGCATTTTTATCCGGCGTATTTTGAAGATAATGATTATCATTACAGATTAAAATTAAGAGGATTGAAAGGTGTTAAAACTAATATGGCACAATATTTTCATTACGGATCAAGAACTATAGAAGCTGATAGAGAGATAAAAGAGCAAAGCGATAGAGGCTATGTAATCAATAGAGAATATTATATTAAAAAATGGGGAGGCAGGCCGGGCGCTGAAACGTACGACAAGCCTTTTGATAAATGACAAAGCAAACACCAATGGAGAAAATGCGCGACTTATTGACAAATATGCCGCCGGACCACAAAGCGAAACTGATAAAAAATTATCAGGATTTTAGCCGGTTAAAGTCAATGTGTGAAGCCAGAAAAGAAATAGAGATTTTGCCAAAAATGGCAGGAATTAAAGTTTTAAAAAATACGGCTGATGTTAAGGAACTGGCAAAGATAGTGAAATTTCTTAACCCGGGCAGTTTTAAGTGGATTAAAAAGGGAAAGGAGGTATAAGTGAACTTATTACACAAACCAAAACAAAAAGAGATAAAATTAGGGCAAAAATTTATGAGGAAATTTCCTAGTGCTATTATCGCTAGAGATAAGAATACCGGATTATTGGTGTTATTATTTAAGTCTGTTAGCGGGGCGGTTTTACAGGTTGGAACAGATCAAAAAGAACCGCAAGAGTTAAATAGCAAGAAAAAAGAGGAGTAAATTTTATGAGTAGATATTCCCGGCGGAGATTAGAAAAGAAATTAGGCAGGAAGCTAGAAAAACACGAGGAAGCGCACCATAAGGACCATAATCCGGAGAATGACGAGCCGGAGAACCTCGAGCCATTAACTAAAAAAGAGCATACAATAGAAACATATAAGGGTAAAAATGCCCTTTATAAATATAGGACTAAACAAAATGGAAGAAAAAAACTGGAAAATGATTGACTGTATGGAGATTTACGGCGGATCTTTCGTTAAAGCATTAGCTAATTGCCTAAGAAAAGCCGACTCTCACAATTATAGTATGTTAAAATTTGCTTTTCCTCGATATATTAGAGAATACGAGGTTATGGCAGGAAGGGTTAAAAAACCTACAAAAAAATAAATGGAAAATAAAATAGATCAGCTAGAAGTTGAATTGAGGCTAATTGCTTTAGGCCTCCATGTGACTAAATGTTATAAATGCGGGCGTAAGATCTTTTTTGCTACGACTAAGCATAGAAAATCTGCCCCTGTAACTATGGAGTTAAAAAATCATTTTATTGATTGTCCAAATGCAAAGGATATTAGGAAAGAAAAAGATAGGCCTGAAATAAAATAAAAATCAAAGCAGTTTTGTCCTTTCTTATTTAAAAATTACGCTGGAATTTTTAAATGTATCTTATCTCTTTTGTTTCCGGCTGAAATCAAAACAGAATGTCATCTTATGTCAATGAAGCCAGCAACAAAAGCAATCATCTTATGACTGCTTTTGAGTGATTTTCTTGGTGTCTTCACAAAGAAAAAAAATGATTGACGAAGTCAATGCTTTTAAGCGTTTGCTGGCTTTTTTGAAATGATGTTGTATTCAGCCGGAAGTAGTCAAAAAGATGATAAGAAAGAAAGGTTAAAAGTGGCATGGTATTTGATTTTTATATTAGCGAAGTAAAAAAAAGCCTGACCCTTTCGGATCAGGCTATTTAGCTTAATTATTAAGCTGGTGTCTGTGAAAGACATTTATAAACCGAGGAGTTCGATCCTCGATTATCTTTCCTTCTTTATTTTTCCTAGTATTTTTTACTAGAATAAAGATTTTTGTTCCCTTCTCGCCTCTGGCAACTTGTTTGCCTTGTGCTTTCCAGCGTTTGTAAGTGAACCAATCCTCGTACGCTTTGCAATCCGGGCGTACAGATTCGAGGATAGCCGTATTTGTGGCAGAGTGCCGATCGAAATGTTTTGCTTCTGCTTCTGTCATAGTTTTCACCTCCTTTCAGTGAAATTTTGTTAATTACTAATTTCTATCGAGACTGAGTAGTTGATAACTTGTGTTCCATTTTTATCAAGGCCTTTGATGTGAGCCTTGATTTCGTCAATTAATTCTTTTTTATCCTCTGTTATACATTGGATAGCTTCTTCTAGCGTTTCAGCGTCCCAGCCATTGCCACAATGCCCCAGACGGTTTTCGTTATAATTTATGTTCATTTTCTTTTCTCACCTCCTTTCAAATTTATAATTAGCCTGCCCCTTTCGAGACAGGCTATTGATAATTATTGGTTAAATAAGCACTTGTTGTCGGGCAAGTATTTGGTTGTTATGCAGGTGTAAGTGGGCTTTTAGCGCCTCTCTTACAATTTCTACCATTGGCTTTTTCCTGCAATGTGCTAGGCGGATAAGAGATTTAGCCATTTCATCTCTTAGCGTGATATGAGCGCGCCAGCCGCTTTTAGCTGTAAATTCCATTCCGGCGATAAGCGCGGTTTGTATTTGTACCATGATTTCTCCTATTAACTAATTTATAATTAGCCTGCCCCATTCGAGGCAGGCTATTGGTTTTTTCTTATTCGTGTTTAATGCCGACGAAACTCTCGCCATTGCCGATTAAGTCTGAGAGATCTATAAGTTGACCGGCTTTTGCATCTTTGTCAGATTTGGCTAATTGGGCCTTGAATTGAGCCCTTCTTTGATTTATTGTGCCTTTTAGCTTTGGATATCTAATAACTTTTCGGGTGTCCATAGAAACTTCCTTTCTTACCAGCAATTTTAATAATGTGAATCAAGCATTACTGGTTTAGCTTGTTTCATATAAATAAGGAGCATTTGAAGTCAAGACAATTTTTGCGCGCCTACTAGCAAACTTGCTAGAGGCTGTAAAAATTCTCGCTGAGGCTTTGCGTAAGGTCTTGACCAAATGATAAAATACAAAATAAACAAGCAAGCAAGTATTGATTTCTTCTTCTTTCTCTCCGGGAAGAATTGGCAAGCGCCAAAAAAAAAAGCCTGACTCATAAGAGTCAGACTTTTTTTCGGCTTATTTGTTCAACATTCTTAGTGGAACGTGTATATCTGCCATATACCTAGTTTCTAGTTCTCCAAGCATGTTTGTATGGTTAAAAAGTTCAAGACATATAACCTGGCCGGTTTTTTGATTCAAGTGGCCAGATAATTCGAAACATTCGTCATTTTTGTTAATGATAAGGAAAGAAAAGCTGTTTTTGCCTTGATGATTTTTCTTTATGATATTAAGGCCGGTTTCCTTCTTTAACTTTCGGCCATCGAGATCTTTAATATTCAGCATAGTAATTTGTAAAATTAGAGTCTAACCTTTTCAGGTCAAACTCTAATCTTACTTTTTTGAGTAATTTATAATAATTTAGATTATTCAGTTATCGGCCAAGTAATCCCTGTAAGGGGATCTGTGGCGTGATCCTGATTTTCTGCAAATTGCTCGTCAATGAGAACGTCCAAGATGTTCTCTAATTTTGTCGGGTTTGTCCCGTTGAGTAAATAATGTTGTTGGCTAGTCATAGTAGCCTCCTTTTCTTTCCAGCGTTTGTATTTAATAGATTCAAGCGTTGCTGGCTTTGCTTGTTTCATAAAAATAAAGAGCACGCGTAGTCAAGCCAAATTTATAATGCCTAATCGCACACTTGCGAGAGGCTTGAAAATTTCTCGCCGAAGCGTAGCGAAGGGGCTTGACCGCGTGATAAAATACAATAAAAACAAGCAAGCAAGAACCGGAATAGCAAAAGACCTAACTGGCAAGAATTGCACTTGACATTGATTTCTGTATTGGTGATAATAGATGTAATATGGTGAACAAGAGATTGACAATATCAGTAACTCCAAAACAGTATAGCTTCATAGTAAAATGGTCAATAATGTACGGCGTTTCTTTATCCCAGATTTTCAGGTGGTTGGTTGATAGTGGAATGAAAAATAAAGATAGATTCAAAGTTATTAAAGGGAGGGAATAGTGAAAAGATTATGTATTACTGATTTTTCAAATGTAGAGCATTTTATTTGTCCGTATTGTTTTTGGCAAATGAGGATTGATCATGCTTTTTGTGGAAAATGTGGCAGAAAGACAGATGCAGGGGGTGAAATAAATAATCTTGATGAATTCAAAGAAGAAATTAGAAAGTTTAAAAAAGGAGTGAAATAATATGAAAGTTTTAAATATTTGTGGAAGTAACGGAGAAATTTATGCTTGTCCCTTTTGTTTTGGGGAAGTGGATTTAGACGATAATTATTGTTCTTTTTGCGGAGGTGAATTAGACGGGGAAGAAACGATAGATGATCTTGAAGATTTCAAAGAAGAAATTAAAAAATTAGATAAGAAAGGAAAAAATGAGTCTTAAAATAAGACAGCCGTTTAATGGTGTTGCTAGAATTACTTTTAATTTCGGTGCAAGTCCGGATTGGTACGCGAGGGTGTTTGGGTACCCGCACAATGGCGTTGATTTCGGTATGAAAAGAGGCGTAGCGATATTGGCCTGTGATAAAGGCAAAGTTGTTTATTCTGACTCTGTGCCGGATAGTGATGGCTGCGGAATAATAGTTCAGCACGATTGGGGAACCTCTTTATACTGGCATTTAAGCCGACTGATTGCTGATTTAGGACAGGTAGTAAATAAAGGCGATGTAATAGGTCTTTCCGGTGCGACTGGATTTGTTACCGGGCCCCACCTACATTTTGGGATCAAGGTACCTGGAAGATCTCCGGTCGGTATGCGTGGCTGGTGCAATCCTATTCCCTATCTTGAAGGCGAAGTTACGACAGTTGAGGATCCAGAAGTTGAGCCTAGATATTACAGAGTCAAAATCGGCGATACTCTATGGAGAATAGCACAAAAGTTTTACGGAGAAGGCGCTTTTTGGCCAAAGATTTATCAAGCAAACAAGGACAAGATTGTTAGTCCGGGTCTGATATTTCCTTTCCAAAAATTGCTTATACCTTAATATGATTAAAAGACAAAAAGCCTACGTTGTAATTATTAAAAACAAGAAACCATATAATGCAAGTGCTATAAAGCAAAAAGAACTTATTGGATTGCTTGTGCTTGGTGCGATAGGTGCGTATTGGTTTCATGGTGATGTTGAAGTTAAAGATATTGAAAAAGATATTAAAAACGGCAAGGAGTTGACTAATATTAGAAATAAAATACTTTTGCAGTAAAGGAGATACCATGAACAAAAAGAAATTTATTGATTACAGAAAATATTATTGCGATAACCCCGCTCATCATGAAGATTTTTGTTGTATAGCCTGTTTTAATCATTTGAAGAAACCCGGCGAAGAAGGCGATTATAGATTACTTTATTGCGATAAAATAAGGGAAAGCAAAGAACATTATTTTATCCTTGAAGCTAAAAAAGCAGGTTTTACTAAAAAACAAGCAATGTTTTTGCATAAGTTTTAAAGAAAAAAAGTCTATAGGGGGTAAATTATGGGAGCAGTAGATGAAGTAGAAATTTTAATAACTGGTCAAGTGCCAGGCGATTATGGAGATAATGATTATCAGGTTTTGCTTGCTAAACTAAGGCTAGTTTGTGCTGAATATGAATTAAATTTAGAAGAAGTGGAGGAATAAATGAAAGAAGCTAAAAGACAAGAAGCCATAGAAACAGCTGCAAAGAATGGCTGGTTTAATGTGGTAGAGGATAATAGATTGGATCAAAAAAACACTAGAGCATTTCAGCAGAAAACACTGAGTGAAATTTATGAAGCAGAGGCATTAGGAATTGATTGTACTGCTTTAAGACTGCATATACTTGAAGTGGAGGCTAAATTATGATTAATTATTTTGAAGTTGCCAGCATTTTTTTAACAGGTTTTTTAAAGGGATTATTATTTGTAGCGCTGATTAAGATATTAGTTAGCGATAGGATTTGATGGGATTTTTTAAAATATTAGCCTTGTTAAAATTAGGATTTACGACTCTTGCCTTGTGGTTTTGCATAGACTTGCTGACTACCGGCGGATTATATTTAACCGGATTTTTAGCATTATTTGCCGGAATAGTCTATTTTAATTTACAGGTATTTAAAAAGAAGAAAGATATATTTTTTAGGAGATGAATGAATAGAAAAGAAAAAGCATTTGAGCTAGGCTGGCAAGTCGGACATAAACAAACTAAAGAGGATTATAGAGATTTGATTTTTAAGATACTAGGAGATGTAGAAACAGATCTGCATATTTTACGAGCCGATATTCCTTTAACCTATGGAAAGACTGCAAGGAAAATGGTAAAGAAATTGTTAGATAAAATAGAAAAATATAAGGAGGCAAAATAAAACCTAATTGTTATAAATGTAAATATCGTAAAAATATAGTTGGTGATGCTCACTCAAGTTGTACTAATTTAAAAGCAAATGTAAAAGGAGATCCGTATGGAATTAGAAGTGGTTGGTTTACGTGGCCGGTTAATTTTGATCCAACGTGGTTAGAGAAATGTGATGGTTTTAAGGGGGTGATAAAGAATGGCTAAGAAAATAATTAAAAAAGCGCCGGCGATTGCCCGGACAGAAGTTACGCTAAAAGGCGAAGAACGCCCGATTATAATTGTAGAATCGTATGCGACTTTTAGGACAAGGTGTAGAGATTCCAGAATGTTTGTTGAATTGAAATCAAAAACTGGCCGGCCGGTTTTATTGGCAAAAGATGTTATTAAGCATGGTATGCCGATAATGTAAAAGGAGTTAAGCTATGGCAATGCCGATAAGAATGACACAGAAGAACTTTAAGAGGCTTTTAAATAAGCAAGATGGTAAGCCTATGACAAATGAGCAGTTGACGCGTAGAATAAGAAGATTAGAAAAAATGGTGCAAGGACACGACGGCTGGCTGGTAAAGTTAGCCGCCAGAATTTTGCATAATAAGTAAGGAGGTGAAAATTTATGGGTAAATTAAAAGATTGGGCAATAAAAAACGCTCAGTATTTGAAAATAGAGGCAGACGTTGATATTTTCTTTAAGTTTATAGGATTTGAGTCATTTGTCGATAAGGATAATGACGATAAGGCAAAAGTAAGGTATCACGTCGAGTGCGGTGGATTTGAAAAGAGTTTCGAATCACAATCAATAGCTTTAGCAGAGAAAATGGACGAGTTTGAAGAAGGGGACTGGGTAAAGCTAAAAAAAACAGGAACAGGAAGAAACACAAAGTACGATGTTTCTGCTGTACCAGAGCCAAAATAAATATCGGGGGTGATAATTATGATTGAGGATTTAAAGGACTTTATTCGCTGTGCTGTCATAGTAGTTGGTGCAGTTATTTTAGCTATTGTCGTGGGCCAGTTGATTTTAATGGCTTATTATAGATTTCCTTATTAGTTATCCAGAGCCAAAATAAATATAGGGGGTGATATAAATGGACAAAGATTTAAAAGAAATTATATTATTCGCGGTGGCGATAGTTGGGTTTTCGGTGGTAGCATTGGTAATAGCGCAATTTATACTTGCAATAGTTTTCAAATCGCCATTTTACTTTCAAGTTATTTATTAACCACTAATCCACCGCTTATGCACAAAGTTATCCACAATTTTAAACAAATTTAATAGAGGGAATTTGTAATTGTGGATAACTTTTCTCAAGGAGAGTAGCCCTACTACTACTACTGTATTGTATTATTAATTAATTAATTAATTAATATCTTAATAGTATGATCGAAGTTAAAAACGGCCGGGAAGCAGAAATAACAGAGGTAATAGCCATATTATACGAAGATATTTACGGAATACCGATAAGATTAGATTTAAAAGCGATTGAGCCTGACGGAGTTGGTGGTATTGCAAGAGAAACAGCGGAGCATAGGTTGCAAGGATTTATAGATATGATAAGCTTGAAAAAGGAAAGCCAGCGATAGCTGGCTTTTTTTGTGTCATCTTCTCCTCGCTCTGCCCCTGCCTGCGCGCGATAATAATTATCTTCGCGCGCACATAAAGGACTTCGCCCGGTTTGGTGGTGCAAAGACTTGCGGAGTTAGCATTGGGTATAGTTTGCAGGGGCAGAGAGATATTCCCCCGCGCAATGAGCCTTCGGTATTAGAAGGCAATGACTACGGTAGAGATTGTAGTGTGGTGTGAGATGTTGAGGACGTGCGGAAAAG
>Ga0207997_1002017_pt1 | contig 10355 bp, 13 predicted proteins | sample AntAceMetag02UKN_FD_184777 | JGI IMG/M metagenome (GOLD analysis project Ga0207997, IMG submission 184777) | Saline lake microbial communities from Ace Lake, Antarctica - Antarctic Ace Lake Metagenome 02UKN (SPAdes) (version 2) | ecosystem: Environmental > Aquatic > Non-marine Saline and...
TCCGACGAATAACAGTGCGTTTACCAATGACTCTCTGTACTTGACAGAGGCGGCGAGCGATCTCCTGTATATCAGTCGCGACGGAAGTACTCCCCCGACAGCTACGATTGATTGGGGGGATCAAGCACTCACGAATATTGCTTATATCAGCAATAAGCTCATTGTTACCAACGGCCTCAACACAGCGGCCCACACCTTCAGCGTATGGGACTCCGCAGGAACGGAAAACTTCTGGGTGAGTGGTGAGGGTCAGTTTGGTGTAGGGAATACGGTTATCCAGCACAATCAGATTGGAAACACTTCTGGTAATCTTACCATTATTGCTGAGGATAGCGTCCTTCTTCGTACTAGTACCGGAAACGAAGATGTTAAGTTACAGGCTGGTCGATATGTTACAGTAGAAGACAGGGATGATACCTACAATACTAGAGTCACCTTCGATACTTCCACTGGCGAAACGATCTGGTACGACAATGCTGGGGCTGAATTTGCTAGAGTCAGTACGTCAGGGCTGAACATTAAAGTTGCCGACCAGAAACCACAAGCCACAATCACAACCGACAACACGCTCCTGACAGCGGCACATTCAACCGTCCTGATAGATACGAGTGGTGGAAGCGTAGACATCGACCTTCCAGAAGACTCTACCTGCCCGAATCGTATCTATACTATCATGTGGACTACTGCGGCTAATGCGGCAACGATCACTGTCAACGGATCTGACACAGGCTTTGTGGGGCATGGTGGTGGCGGGGGTACCTATACTTTCGGATCACAGTATGATGCTATCACGATCCAGAATGACGGTGCTGGAACGTGGTACATAATCGACTAGGAGAATCATCAAGCGAATCTGGTGGAAACACTGTGAAGGTTTGGATTCAATTACAGGAGATATAGGGACATGATGATTCAGGCCATAACAGCAAAGAGCGCGGCGTGCATAGGGGTTATTAGTGGTGGAACGCTTGTCGTTGCTCAGACTGTACCTGGTATCCCTGAGAACTTCCAGACCTGGCCGGCAACTGCGATGATGGCTTCTATCATTCTCGCTTGTCTTTCCATTATTACGTTTATGGTCAAGAGTCTTTTTAAGACTATCAGTGCATCCTCTCAAGCTCAGGCAAAAGTAGCCACAGAGCTCAGCGAAACGAATACACGGCTGAATGAGATGAATAGCAAGCATGGCGAGACGAACATGAATATCAGTAATCTTGTAGCAGAATTGAGGGCTAAACATGAGTAAAGAGCCTACAGCAATTAGCCTCGACCACGAGAAAGACGAATACAAGCGCATGTTGTTGGCTCTGTATCTTTACAAGCCAAGGAAAGATGTAGCTGACAGGATCAAGAAGGCTTATGACAGTAAGGAATGGCGCTGGCAGGACTGTGACGGGTGTACGGGCGTCTCTGAGGCGCACTGCCCTGATGGGTTCAAGTTCTGGCCATGTGTGATGCATGACTATGATTGTGACTGGTGGGTTGCACATGCTTCTACATGGGCTGAGCGGAATAGACGCAGAGCCATAGGTGATAATCGGTTCTATCTTGCAAATCTTGATTATGGTATTTCTCGCTTTCGGAGCAAGGCAAGATGGCTGGGCGTTCGATTTTACTGGAATTTCTGGGGCAAATGGAAGCCTCTGAAAAGTGGGGTTAATTCAGGTAGAAATTGTTATCGAGGATTATAAGTCCAACAAAATGAAGGAGTGAACAGGATGAGTCGTAAAGTTGTATACCTGCAGAAGGAAGGAACGCTGGAAAGCTTTTGTGTATTCGAGGGCGATATTCTCTCTGAACGTACCGACATGACGGAAGTGACGGAGACGGAGCACAAGCTTTTGATTAAACGGCGTGCTGAGATTGGTGAGGCCAACAGGAAGGCCAAGCTGGAAGGGTTCAAGGACGCCACGGAGAAAGAAAATTCTGACAAGAGGGAGAAGGCGGCCGACAAGGAAGCGAAAGAAGTTAAGAAGGCAAAGGCGGCGAAAAAAGTTACCGCGCCAAAGGCTAAGGCAATACCAGAAGAGAAGCCGGTAGTTTCTGAAAATCCAGTAGTTGCCAAGCCAAAAGCAAAGGCAAAGCCTGCTGTGAAGAAGGCGAAAGCCAAAGGGAAGAAGAAAAGCAAATAGGTTTCCCGGGGAAGCACTCGGAGGCCGTAACACACGAGGAGGAAGCGTGAGAGATTCAAACGAAGGAAAAAGAACATTCAGCCAGGCAATCAGAGGCGTCATGGTAAGGAAGCGCGGCAGGATTGTCGTGTATATCCGAAAGGTTGGAACCATTGACACTCACTGCGTTTACCTAATGGAAGGTAAAGAGCAGACGCCTATCCTTGACCGGGTTCAGGGTATTGGTGGAGTTGGTGACGACCAGATCCAGGACATGGAAGCGGTCAGTGAGGACGAACACACACGATGCGTCAAGCTCCAGAAGGGTGCAGGAGAGAGACGGAAAGCGGCAAATGAGCCTGATATGGGTCCTACCGATGATACTGGCATTACGCTTGAAGACATTGTGGCTGAAGAGGCCTTAGTAACGAAGAGCGTAGAGAAGCCTGCCCAAGACCTTAGTATGGGTGCGAAAGTCGCTACAGAGGCTCCTGCCATGGATATTGACAAGATGTCCAAGCGGAAGCTGGTTGCTATTATCGAACTTGAAGACTTGGATGTAGACTCCAAGGGTCGAGTTAATGAAATCAGGGCACGAATCAAAGCAGCGCGGTCCGGTTTGCCGGATCCTACGCTTCAGCCTGCATTGGCAGAACAGGAGTAAGTAGAAAGTGGCTATCGCGCAAGATGCAATAACGCGAATCAGGGAACAGGTCTCCGACGAGGAACCAGATTCTAATGGCGAATACAGGTGGAGTGACCCTCGCCTGCTCCGTTTCCTTTGGGACGGTATTCTTCATATCGCCGGAGACCACCCTGAATGCCTCTATGTTACCGCTATTGTTGTTACAGACTTAACTGACCTTCCCAAAATTGATGGTGTTGCGAGTACACTCCCAATCAGAAACGAGTATCAGACTCCTCTTGTTGACTGGGTAACTGACCGTGTTCTTCTCGAGGATTCAGAGGATGCAGGAAACCTGGCAGTGGCAGATACGCACAAAGAACGTTCAGATGAGGCTAAATCATGAGCACGATCTCGCTGACGACGATTTATGACCAGACGATGCCGGAACTTCCAAAGTGTCCTACATCGCTTGTTCTGAAGCAATTCAGGAATGTCCTTATTGAGTGGTGTCACGAATCCATGGCTTGGACCTATGATCTTCAGGATATCAATATCGTTGCAGACAAGGCTGATTACATGATTGCCGGCCGTCAACCAAGTTATGCCGTTATTGACAGCATTCCCGAGGAAGGCATTTATCTTGATGGAGTCCTCCAGAGGCCAGGTGTCCAATATACGCTTTCAGACAGGGACCTAACTATTCATCTGTCGAGTACCCCTACAGCAGACAGCATTGGTGGCCTTCAGGTTCAGGTAGCACTGAGGCCTACCAGGACCGCTACATTGATTGATAAGAGACTCTATGAAGACTGGGAAGAGCAATGGGCAAAAGGTGTAATGGCAAGGCTCATGCGTATGCCCAAGAAGGCATGGACGGATCAAACGACAGCCCGGGATTACTGGCGTGAGTACAGGAATTCCATTGGAGAAGCGCGGGTACAGCAAAACCGCGGTGGCACCAGTAAGGCAATTCAGGCACGGGCTAGAAGTCCGTACAAGTGGAGATAGGGATGGATCCTCTAAAAGTTTATAATGGCGACGACAGGCCTTCGATTCAGATTCAGATTATCAATGATGATGGCGTTTTTGATGTGAGCGATGCCGATACAGTTGTGACCTGGAAGTTCCGACGGGATGGTGCTTCGACGAACCAAGCAACTGGGACCTGTACGAAAGTCAGGGGTGGCGGAGTTACCGGATGGGTTCAGCTTGATTGGGGTGATGAAGACCTCGACGATTTAACTGCTGGATATTATGGAATCGAGATAAGCATTTCTGTTGATGGTGCTATTCATACGCTGAACTATTTTTATGAAGTGGGCAATGAAGAGGACTGGAACAATAAAGTACTGCCCGTGTTGGCGGAGGAGGATTTCTAATGAGTCTGCCAAGAGGACTTCGCGGTGCATGGACGATTAAAAGCGAGGACGTGAACGTGAGTACAACATTTAATATCGCGCTAACTACGGTAAGCGCCTCAAGGATTGACGCCTTGATAACGATAGGTGGAGCGTCCAGGTATCTTGTGGATTTCTGGCTTGTGGATGCTATTGCTACTCCGAATGACAGGACCTTGGTTCCTCCTACTGGAGACGAGAATGTAGAGTTTTCCAAGGTTACGGCCGCAGATGGGACTTACACTCACAGCGTCAACAATACGCTTGCCGGGAAGACCTGGTATCTTGTGGCTATTTGGGCTGGCCAGTATGCAATCAGCGATGCAATCAGTTTCTAAGGAGAAGAAGAATGAATAAGAGAAAGTTGTTTCTGGCCATTATCACGTTCATGCTGCTGGTTGTTCTTCCAATCATTGCTTTTAGCGCCCCCAATACGCCTTCAAGCGATGTTTACCCGAGGGTGTTTGGAACGACAAGGACCGACGTTGTTCTGAATGCAGTCATTACCAGTGTTGGTACTCGAGAGTGTCGATTCATCATTGATGGCGGTGCATGGACTATTGCCAATAACGTGACATTCCCGTCTACGGTAGAAGTCAAGGTCATGCCTGGATCATCGTTCGCCATTGCATCAGGTAAGATTGTGACGTTCAACGGTGGGTTTGAGGCTGGCAGGTATACTTGCTTCTCTGGCGCTGGAACAACTGCCGGATCTCCAAAGACAATATATACGATGACCGAATGGGGCTCATCTACATCCTATCCCATGGGTGACGGAGCTGTGATCGATATGCTTGCCAGTAACCACACGGTCTCTGGGACATGGCTTATTACCAATTCTGCCAGTAGTTTTGGTGGGGTCCTGGGTGCGAATATCCCTGATCTAACTGCCGCTGAGACTGTATCAGGGGCTTGGGTGCATTCAGCGAATCTTACTCTTGACGATGGAACGGGTGATTCCCCTGGGTTCATTCTCAAAGATGCGGACGATAAGACTCTGACCATAACGAAGCTGGATACCGGGAATACTACATGGACCTCTACGGAGGGAGACTTCCTCTTTACTCCGAATGGTGATGATATACTCATGGATTCTGGGTTGACCGTAGGAAGCGCTACAGCGGCTGGAGACAACAATCTACGAGTTGAGGGGACATCTACCCTTGTTGGCGCCATTACCGCTACTGGCGGGCTCCTTGGTAACGTTGGTGATGGGACTGGAACGGTTGCTATCAATTCCTCTGACTGGGATGTTACGGCTACCGGGATAGCTTCTGGCCTTGGGACGATTGGCTGTGATGGGGATATTACTCTGACGGCTGCAACCGGAGATGCAACGATATCTTCTGTTGGTGCTACGGGTGAAGATGGCCTTCTGCTTCTGGATGCTGATGCTGGTGCTGGCAGTGCTGACAGCTGGTGGTTGAAGTCTGAGGCTGACGATAATCTGCTGTATTTCCTGAATCACACCACTACGGCAATGACCCTCTCCAGCGTTGGGAACCTTACGATAGTCGGGGATGTAGACATCGATGGCAACGATTTGACCTCTGCTGGAGATCTAACTATTACCCCAGGCGGTGATGACGTTCTAGTGGACGGAGGTTTTAACGTAGGGGGCACGACACAGCCAGGAGATAACAATCTGAGGGTAGAGGGTACTTCGGCCCTTGTGGGGGCTGTGACGGCTTCTGCCGCGGTTACGTTTGTGGATCTTACCGTCACGAATAACCCGAGTTTCAATAGTCGGTATGCGCTCTACAGCAAAGACGCTACAACTCAGTATGCAACAGAGCATGGTACGTGTACGAATCTTCAGGTGATTACGTTCACTACGGCTTACGCTGTGGCGCCCCAAGTGTTCCTGACTCACCAGGCAACAGCAACGAACTACGACTATGCTACCTCCATTTCGGTAAACGGGTTTACGGCTCATGGTGACGACGATGTTAGTATCGCGTGGTTTACTATTGGCCAGAAATAGAGAGAGGAATGCATAGTGCCGATCATAGGTATGACAACGTTTCGCGGGTTGGTCCCAAAGATCAATCCAAGGAGACTTGGCGCAGAAGAGGCTCAGACTGCTGAGAACTGCGAGCTGTATTCCAGGATACTTACCCCTTTTTATCGGCCTATAGCCGTAGAGACCCTTTCGGATTCATCCCAAAAGAGCATATACCTGTGGCGCTATAACAGCGTTGAAGAGCTCTGGCTGTCTTGGGATTCAGACGTAAATGTTGTGAAGGGGCCACTAAGGGAAGACGACAAAGACAGAATCTACTATTCTGATGGCGTTGGCGATATCCGAATAAAGGGGTATGATGACGGCATCCAAGACCGCGTTGCATCTCTCCCGGCCCCTTCCAAGATTAAGGTAGAGAAAGAATGGCTGTTTGATCCAGAACCTATTACGGGGACAAATGGTGGCTTGAGAATGACTCTCACGGGATGGGAGCGGAATGAGGATAGGTTGAAGCTTATCTTTCATACTCCCTCTTACAAATCAGAAGATATGGATGGGACGGGTTATCGTATAAGCATCCCCGGCGCGGGGAATGTACCGACCACGACGCACGGCCCAAAAAGACTTATTTATGACGAAAGTTTAGATTTGTTAGATGATGATGGAGAGAAGTATGGAGAGTTCCAAGTCATCTCCATGGAACCAACAAATTATGACTGGGAATCAGCCCTTGGTTCTGGATATATAGCCCCTTATGATATAGAGATAACTGCAAAGATGAACTACAAGCGGAGTACGACGCAGTACGTTTACTATGTTGGCACGTTTGTTGATGACTGGGGAATGGAAGGCCCTCCAAGCACATTGGAACGCCCTTATGAAATGATCCATTATCGCCCCAGGACGCTCTATCATGATGACGATAAGGTCTCTGATCCAATTGAATGGAATCCGGGTGAGAAGCTTCTCTTGACTCTTTCTGGAAATACTCCTGGCGGGTATCACCTTGAAAAGAGACGGATATACAGAAGTGCTGCCGGTACTGAGGAAGATGACTTCTTCTACTTGGGTGAAGTTGATGAGAATGTCTCTACGTATACCGACGTTAAGAGCGATGCAGAACTTGGTGAACCGCTTCCCCTCTTCCAGAACCCTCCAGCAGGGCTACAGGGGCTGATTGTTCTTCCCGGTGGCTTCACGGCGGCATTCAAGGGCAAAGAGATATATTTCTCTGGGATGTACTACCCGCACAGCTATCCTGACCAGTACCGGATTACGTTTGCATGGGATATTGTTGCCATTGCTTCAAGCGGGAATGACGTTATCGTAATGACAGAGGGGAATCCCTACTATGTCACAGGTTTAAGTCCCGAAGCAATGAGCTCAACTGAACTCATGGTAAGTCAGTCATGTGTATCAAAGCGCGGAGTGGCAACTGTTGGTGGCACTGTTATCTACCCGAGTCCAGATGGATTTGTGGGGGTGACAAGTGGCCAGGCAAAACTGATAAGTGAACAGTTCTATGACCCAAAGGAATTCAGGGACCTGGTTCCTTCAGGCTGTATTTCCGCTGCTCACAACAAGAAACTCTTTGCCTTCTTCGGAAGTACAGCGTTGGTATGGGATTTCGATCAAGGGACGGCCGGGCTTGTTTCGACAACAGAAGCGGCTACAGGGCTCTTTGTTGACCTTGAGAACGATTCTCTATACCTCATTCAGGATGCAGAGATCACCCAGTGGCAGGGCTCTACTACCTACATGACCACTAAATGGAAGAGCAAAGAGTTTCAAGCTCAGAAGCCTATGCAGTTCAACTCGGCCAGAGTAGAAGCTGATCTGTATGACAATTGCATTTTGAGGCTGTATTCACAGAGCAAGGCTGACGTTGACCCTCAGTTGAGAGCGACAATTAACGTGATCGATTCAAAGGCATTCAGGCTTCCCATCCTTCGCCCTGAACATATATGGGTTCTGGAAATAGAGAACAATGCGCCTGTAACGGAAATGCTTGTTTCTACGAGCATGGATCTTATCCGCAAAATGGGGAGTAGCTGACCGTGGCTGATATCCAAAAGCTTTCCAAGAGCTCTATTCCTGATAGGCAAGGATGTCCTGAGCCTGAGAAGCGGGTACTTGATGCTTTAGCAATAGGCATTAGGGGTATTGAGGCTTGGGCTGAGAAGGTCAGAAAGTCACTCATTGACCTTGAGGCAGGGGGCAAAGAGTTGAAGGCCGCGACAAAGGTAGCAGAAGAAGAGGCTACATCTAGCCCTTCCACGGATAATCCGCGATACACTGGCACTAAGTCAATAGAGCTTGTTGATGGAACCAGTTTCCAGTTCGTGAACGATGAAGACCCGGCTGCCAGGAAGGTGTACTGTACGAATGCTGATGGTGAGCTGGGTTGGCTGACTGCGGCTGACTTCATAAGCATTGTGCTTGGTGAGGACCTTGACTCCTATATGAACACGTACATGACTAATTACATCAAAACCAATGCAAGGAAGCAGTACGTTTGTACGGGTGTTCAGTACGATGAACCTACAGGGGTATTCTCTCAGGTATTTGTAGAGCTTCAGGTTCTTGGCGTTGTCGAGGGCAGTCAGCTTGTAGGGAACGTATTTATTGGTCAAGGATGTGATCCATAATGAGTGCAGGAAAAATACAGATTAGAAGCGACAACGGAAAGATACTGATCCATCCAAGTGGAAAGATCATGACCGAGTGTTGCTGTGCTAAGGATCCTGAGATTGAGTTGACCGGGACCCTCGATTTCTATGGTGTTGAATGCGATACCGATACTGACGTTCTCAACGCTACCATCAAGAATGTTGGGGCAGTTGGATCCGAGTTGACGTGGGCGAGAACATTGGATATGGATGCTGGTCTTGTTGGACAGTTGACGGCCCTTCCTGCTTCTGGCTCTCTGGCAAAGGATGCCAGTGAAGTGATTGCTGTGAGTCTTGACAAGAATGGGTTGGGCGCCGGGTCCTATACTGGAACGCTAACCGCGGACGAACAACTGGTCTCTGGGGTAACGCCTGGGACTCTGCCGATTACAGTTGAGATTGTTACCTATGCCAGTTTCCCTGCAACTATGTACAGTCATTCTGTTATAGGTGCACCTGTCTACGCTCTGGGCGGAAGCGGTGCTCAACGCAAGTCTCACTATTTTGGATATTGTGTTCTTTGGTCACAGGTCTGCGGAAGAAAACCCGATGGCGTGTGGAATGAGTTGCGTAGCCCTACCGCTCCGAATGGGCCACTGGAGATGTGGTACAATCCTGCCTACGCATTTGAGACTAAGTATATCTATTCAGTGGGTAATACCAGGTACTTTTTCAGCGAGAGTGCAACTGCTCCTTGGATCGGAACTACACCGGGAACTCCTCCGAGGTGGCCGTATGTGTGGAACAGAGGCACTGAACCTGCTACGGTGGCATTGTGAAGAACCAGAAACACATGGTGATGGGTGAAGACTTTCTTGTCGGAGATCCGATGGAGAAACCACCAGTCTGCCCAAAAGGATTTGAACGAGCAGAAGATAACGAGTATGTTCTTCTGAAGATGCTTCCTGTATGTAGTGCCCGGGATACAAGGGAGCAGGACAAGGCATGCTGTGGGATAGTGAAGGCGATTTATTGTGAACAAATGAAGGCGATTATTACACGCAAGGACTGTCTTGACTGTGAATCGCCTATATTGGTGATGGGAGGCAAAGATGTCATCAGGACAAGGATATCAGAATCAGTCTGAGCGATTGCTCGGAAGGGCAGAGAAGAGTTTCGGTTCGTTAGGGGCCGGTGGATCTGGACTTACCAGCTATGGGCAAGGGCTCGGGAGTCGGCAGCGAAAGACATACGAACCTTTGAATAGGCGAATTGTTCAGAGTGCAGAACTGAATCCAGATGATCTTGTTGACCAAGCCAGCATTGATACAGGCCAAGCGTACAACAAGGCAAGAGGCATTCAGGATAGGCGCCTTAGCCGTATGGGTGTTGACCCTTCAAGTGGAAAGTTCCAGGGCCTTCAACAGCAACTGTCTCTTGCCCAAGCGGCCGCTGAGGCTGGAGCAAGGACAAGAGCGCGTAGGACTGGCAGGAGAGAAAGCTTCGGGCGCCAAATGCAAGCGGCAAGCCTTGGTCAGAATCTTTCAGGGCAAGCTCTTTCTGCAATGCGGAGTGGTGCTGGTCTTAGCGGACAGGCTGGGCAAGGGTTTAGAAACCTTGGTGCTGATTATGGAAGCATTGCGGCCA
>Ga0207997_1002020_pt1 | contig 10350 bp, 14 predicted proteins | sample AntAceMetag02UKN_FD_184777 | JGI IMG/M metagenome (GOLD analysis project Ga0207997, IMG submission 184777) | Saline lake microbial communities from Ace Lake, Antarctica - Antarctic Ace Lake Metagenome 02UKN (SPAdes) (version 2) | ecosystem: Environmental > Aquatic > Non-marine Saline and...
ATCATCTCCAGCATCGTAATTACCTTCCTAATCTCCTGTGCTAAATCCATAATTCCTCCTTTTATTCAAGCACCCGGTTTTTTTTGGCGTACCCAGAACCCCCATCACCACTATCATTATCACCATATCCCCAACTCCTCGCAGATTGCCAGGATCGCCGCCTCTTCCCATTCCCGTATCGCTTTATTTAACATGATTCACCTCACCCTATGTCCTTCTCGGCGGCGTCCACAACGGCCTTCATGAAGTTGACATATTTATGTAAATCAACATTGCAATCTAAAACCTCAGTACCTCGTCCTAGCTTTTCAATAGGGCAATTGTTACAGGTGAAAGCATCATCAAATCCTTCACAATATATTTCCGTGTCCTCTGGATTGAGTTTGTATTTCAATAAATTGAGTTTGCTGTACTCAACAAATCGACCATTCTTCGCAGCCTCCAAAATAGCATTAGGCTCATCCACCAGCCCCTTTTCCATCACCTCAAGCACCTTGATTACCTTCCTAATCTCCTGTGCTAAATCCATAATTCCTCCTTTTATTCAAGCACCCGGTTTTTTTTGGCGTACCCAGAACCGGGAAACTGGGGCATGATTACATGCGACGCCATCTAACCATGTCAACCTTTATTTTTAATGGCCGCCTGTCACCCGGACCCTGCGGTCCAGTCGGCAGGGCACTTTTTGGGAGGTCGCGCATACCCAAGGACTGTCTCTATTTTGGGAGCGCATCGCTTAATCAGGACTTGGGCAAGCTTCACCAGGTCCGGATATGCTGGTGGCGTTGAATAAGCCTCTGTGTATATCTCGTAATATATCATTGTGCCAGGATATCTCATGCGGTCATTACCATCCGCCGGAATCCAAATAACACCCATGATCGTCTACCGAGTACCCCTGAAAACCATTCTCAATGTACTGCTGCTCACAAATAGAATATTCAGTTGTTGCTTGTGCATGCCATGATTTCTCGAACGCTAATAGGCTATTATCCATTCCCACAAAAACAAGACCTGCTTTTTTGCACGCATTGAACGCCCTGGATAGGGACTCCAGTGCTTTCCTCTGCTTATCAGTAAGCTCACCATGATCCTCTTCGCGTTCTTTGAGATTTTCCTCCATTTATTCCTCCTTATCCCTCATCCTATTTCATCTCGTCCCTCCATCGAATCTTGCGGCATACATGGCCGGTAATTCTCATACTCCCTCCCCGATAATCTCAGCGACCCTCTTAATGGCCTCATCCTTGGTCTTGCATGTCTGCATGTAGATGGTCCTGCCGACTGTGGTTGTCGCTACCAGCTCATAATCACCGCTATCCCTTGGTACAATGTCGATGGTTATGAGGTGATTTACGTTCAGGTATATTTGATTGCCGAGATTTGCCCATGCCATGATTAATCCTCCTTACGTTATTAAGCTTTTGGGGTCAATATCCAACACCCGAGCAATCCTCGTTAGTGTTGGAAGCGTGGCCATTTCATTGTCAAAGATATAATAGATACCGGCCCTGGTTAATCCAATTTTCTGAGCCAATAAAACCACCGTGCATCCCTGACTCTTCATTTCCGCTCTTAGTTTAATCACATTCACTTTCATGAGTCACTTATATATTAATATAACATGGAAGTCAAGTTTTACTTGACATTGCCCCCAAAATAGATAATAGTATGTTTATCACCGAAGAGGTGACATAAGGAGGGAGTATGATGAGATTAAAAATGACCTGCCAAAATTGCCGGAAATGGAGAACTCCGCAATGTGATGAACGTAAGCAGACGGGGGAGAATTCGGAGCCGGGTGACTGGTGCGCCGGGTGGAAAAAGAAGGACGTTGAACAAACAAGGAGGAGGTAGATGAAAGTAATAAATCTTAAATCGGAAAATGTGAAAAGAATAAGGGCCATTGATATTACACCGAACGGTAACACAGTGAAGATATCCGGAAAGAACAAGCAGGGTAAAACGAGCATCCTGGATTCAATATGGTTTGCCCTGGCCGGGAAATCAGCATTGAAGAACACGCCGAGGCCGATCAGGGATGGTGAGACAAAGGCCAAGATTACACTTGATCTCGGGAAGTACAAGGTGACTCGTTCATTCACCGAGAACAATACTTACGTCAGTATTGAAAATGGTGATGGCGCAACATTCAAGAGTCCGCAAGCCATATTGGATAGCATTATCGGCGATCTTTCCTTTGATCCGCTGGCATACCTTGATATGGATTCCAAAAAACAGCTTGAGGTATTACTCGGATTCGTTGAGTTACCATTTGACCCACGGGACATTGACGATCAAATCAAGGATCTCTATGACAAGCGGGCCGAAGTCGGCAGGATCGGCAAACAGCTTTCCGGACAGATTGATGGAATGGATAAGCCGAAAGAGGATACACCCGATGAAAGGGTTGACGTATCTGCCGTATTTGAGGATATGCGGCTGGCGCAGGAAAAAATAAAAGCCAATGATGTGAGACGCAACGAATACTTTGATACATTGGAAAAGTATGACTTGTGCTGTGACAGAGTTGAGGATATCCAGGGGGAGATTGACGAACTCAAGAAACAAATCGTCACACTCAGCGCAAACAAGGTTGTTCAAGAAAAGACATACTCGACCCTAAAGTCCTCCTGTGCAGTCTTGCTCAAGGAGTATGATGCCCTTGAGGATCCCGATCTTGATGTTTTCAGCGAACTGGCAAGGACCGCCGAGGAAATCAATGAGGCAGTCATGAACAAGGAAGTATATAAGCGGGCCGAGGCCGATCTTGATGATACCAGAAAAGAGTATGCAGCCGGAACCAAGAAGATGGAGGCTCTTCAAAATAAGAAAACGGATGCCCTTACAGAGGCCACTTTTCCGGTCGATGGACTCGGGTTCGATGAGAACGGGGTAACCTTTGACGGCAAGCCATTCACGCAAGCATCAGGCGCAGAACAACTCAGGGTATCCCTGGCAATGGCAATGGCCTTAAATCCGCAACTGAAGGTGATCCATATCAAGAACGGCTCTCTGCTTGATAGCGAAAATATGCAGATCATCGAGGACATGGCGAAAGATAAGGATTATCAGGTATGGATTGAAGTCGTGGATGAATCCGGAAAGGTCGGCATCTACATTGAGGACGGGGAAGTTAAACAGACTGCATAAGGAGTGAACATGTTAGAGAAATCAAAAGAATGGCATGAGCGCAGAAAGCAACATATCGGTGGCAGCGATGCAGCCAACATCCTTGGACTTGGGTATGGTTCATCCTTGGAGGTCTATTTGAATAAGACCACTGACCCCGAGCCTATCGAGCAGAACGAGAAAATGGAATGGGGAACACGCCTGGAAGATTCTATCCGTCAGAAATATGGCGACGAATCCGGTAATGATGTCAACCGAGGCAATGAATACTTTGAGCATCCAAAGCATGCTTGGATGGGGTGTGAGGTGGATGGAGTCATTGAAGGAGATCCGCGCGGCCCCGGCGTCCTGGAATGCAAAAATGTAGGAACATTCATGCGCGATAAATGGGACGACAAGGTTCCTGAGATGTACCTCATTCAGTTGCATCATAATATCACCGTGACCGGCTTCACATGGGGCGTGCTTTGCGTATTGATCGGCGGCCAAGAGTACCGATCATTTGAATACGAGCGGGACAATGAATTAAGCGCAATGCTGATTCAAAGAGAGGGTGCATTCTGGAAAGATCACGTCCTTGCCAAGATTCCGCCAGATCCGACCGGAAACAGTGCGGACCTCATTGCCCGTCTTTATCCGAACGCGAACGATACCGAGCTTACCGTCACGGATGATGTAATCGGTGATGCACTCAAAACATTCATGTCCGAGAGGGATCTCGCAAAACAGCATAAGGAGGCCAAGGAGGACGCTGAGGCCATTGTAAAGAATTATATGGGTGAAGCATCCAAGGGCGTTTATGATGACGGTGACACGACCATTGCCATTAATTGGGGATCACGCGCCGGTAGGGTCGGATTCGATGCCAAGAGCTTTGAGGTGGATCATCCCAAACTCTATAAGCAATATGCAAAAACTGGGAGCAGTTACCGGGTATTCATGGTGAAAAAAAAGAAACTGAAGATCGAAAAGAAAAGGGAGGCAATAAAGTGAGTATTAATTTTTTAAAACTAAAGGAACAATTTCCCGCTAACGATATTGAATGGAGAGTGCAACGAGCGGGGAAAAAAAACGAAAAGGTATGGGCCCTTGTGCTAGCATACGTCACTAATCGGGCAATCATGGAGCGCCTTGATGATATTGTTGGCCCTGCCGACTGGAAAAATGAGTTCACCCCCGGTCCACATGGAGGCGTGATGTGTGGTCTATCGCTTCGTATCGGTGAAGAGTGGGTCACGAAATGGGACGGGGCTGACAATACCGATATTGAGGCCGTCAAGGGAGGTATATCAAGCGCAATGAAGAGGACTGCCGTCCAATGGGGGGTGGGGCGATATCTTTATAATCTCGATGCGCCCTTTGCAAAAGTATCCGACAAGGGGTCTCACCGGGACAGTTTTACCGATAAATCTGGAGGCAATCAAAAGGTATGGTTTAAATGGGATCCTCCCGCGCTCCCCAAGTGGGCCCTTCCAGGCAACGCTACCGCACAAAAAGAATCACCGGAGGGCAACTATAAAAACCAAACTCAGGGACTCAAGGATAAGCTCAAAGAGGAACCAGGGGCGGCCAAGCCAGAGGCAATTAAGGACACAATCACAAAGGAACAATGGTGTGAACTCAATACACTCCTTACGGAAAACAACATCAAGTCCGGTGAGCTTTGCAGCGTTTTTAAGGTTGCCAAGCCCAGCGAACTTCTGATATCCGACGTTGATTCAATCAACAAGTGGATTTCTGAAGAGGTGGACAAGCAGAGTCAGGATAATGATTCATCAACAAAGCATGCCAGGGAGATTGAAGCCTATGCCAAGAAAATAGGCGTCACCATTACAGCAGTCAAGCGTCACATGAAGGTATCAAAGCTCGTTGATATCCCCGCCGACAAGGTTGAAGCTCTCTACAAATGGATATACGATCAGGTTGTTACTGAAATATAAAAAGGAGACACCAAATTATGGGACGAGAAATAAGATATGTACCGAAAGACTGGAAGCACCCAGAGAAAGATTCCGGCGATAGTATCCCATTGTTGAATGGTTCCTATTCCAAGCGAGTTGCGGAATGGGATAAGGCCGCCGCCACATGGACAGATGAAGATCTTTCATATGCAGAATACAGTGGGGAAAGGCCTTCAAAAGAGGACTATATGCCTGACTGGCCAGATAGCGAGCAAACCCATATGCAGATGTATGAAACTTGCACGGAAGGCACACCAATATCACCCATCTTTTCGAGAGATGAACCCGAAGAACTTGCTCATTGGCTTGCGGATAATAACGTAAGCGCCTTTGCATTCCAAGGCGCGACCTATAAAGAGTGGTTTTCAATGATTGTCAGATCAGGGGTCAGTATCAGGTACATAATGGATAAGAATGGAATCAGAAGCGGAGTTGCCGCATTATCGAAGGAGAATACGTTTTAACCTCGGACCCACGGCAATACATCATAAACGAGGTGCGTCAGAGGGGCGAGGACGCAAATAAACCAGGGGAGACATACCTTGAGTTCGGTGGATCATACCCTACGCTTCACAGGCTCCTGACAGGGTTATTTGAAAAGAAACTAAGGGCGTCCGATGCCGAGACGGTTAGCCAGTTACGGGATGATGTCATTAAAGCCGTGGCACTTGTGGAAAAGGCCGTGGAATTGATTGATGGTGTTGATCTGAAGGCGGAGGAGATATAGGATGGACATAAAAAAAAGAACTTAACCATATCATGTAGCGATTTTTGGTATGACCTTACAGAGGGATACCTTGATCCAGACAAAATATGCGCGAATCCTATTGACGCCAGTCGCGTGAAAGATGCCATTGAGACGTTGCAGGATTTTGAACGGTCATGCGATGAGCAGATTGAGGGATTCGTGCAATGATTCAGGGAGGCAACTGATGGCAATATCGCAATGGCTTAAATCGAATAATTACAGGAAGGCAGAGGGTGAAAAATGCTGTGGAAACTGTGTGTACGTTGTAGTGCCTGATCTATATTTTCATAAGGGAAATAGGTGCAGCTTGGCGTGGGACATCGTAAGCCCCAAAAAAGTATGCGACAAGTTTATGATGAAGTCCGGGTTAAGCAATGACTAGGACGGGCGACTTCACCAAGGATTTAATAGCATGGCGCAAGGACCAGCGGGAACAGATCGCCGCGAGAAGGGAATACGCCCGTAAGCATCCGCAGATGAACATGGATAGCAAGAAGCTGGGATCAATGTCAGAGAAATGGATGAAGAAGGTTGAACGGATGCGGAAGAGATAAAAACTGACCCCCGTGCAGGAGGATCGACACGGGGGCAGGTGAAACATTCAAACTATTCATACCACGATTTCAATCCTTTGTCAAGCTTAAATTGGCCATCCTGGCACCATGTTAAGCAGTCAATGTCCTCATGAAATGCAATATCCAGCTTGCTCCGGTTCCAGATAATGAAACCGTTATTCCTTTTTTTGCATTGGCGAAAATATTCATACCCCCGCCAGTATGGTCCGTCCCTTCCACGATATATTTGTCTAACTCCGTACCTGTTGCGGCGGAATCATTGTCATATATGATTAACGTTGCATCGTTATCGGCATTGCCATTAGTGAAGACCTTGGCATGCACAAGCACTCCAGGCGAATCAAGGACCACCTTAGTAGTGTCTGAGTTCACTCCAGTGCTTTCGCATACAAATGGTACACTGTTACCTAGCGCCCTTATTACTGATGTTGGGTTCATATTAACCTCCGGTTATTCCTCTAAATCGACTTCCAAATATGCCGACCGTCTTCTTGATCATTGAGATAATTCTTTCAGGCAACGTATCCATCAATCCATATGACGCAAACAGTGCCGACCTTTTTGATGCTGTGCTACTTGATCCAGCATACGATCCATTGCTAACGACTGCGAACCAATTCAAACCATAACCTCCTATTTGTGCCTAATTTTTTCCCCCATATATGAGCCTTTATTGCATTATTCATGCGTTTTCCTACCACCTGAGCATACAGTTTATTTACCTCCACGTCTATTTCCATAACCCTCTTGAGCATATAATGAGTTGCATCCGTTCCGGATTTGTTGATCCCGCATCCGCATCCGCATTTTTCGGTTGAAAACGTTTTTCCTCTTGCCATCTGGGAAAATACATCAAGGATACCCATTTCAATGGCCTCATCGGAAATTCCCCTGTCTTGTGCTTCTTTTCTGACATAGCGCAAAGAGTTCTCCAGGGGATTATCTTTGGCGTAGCCTCCGTCTTCCCATAATTGTTCAAAATCTATATCAAAATCATCAATGAATTTTTTCTGATGTTCCATGAGCCAGTTTTTCCATCCCATTATTGCACCATCCTTAACCGAGTGGTATATGTTCCGTCCGATGTTATTGCTCCGCCGATACTTCCTATCGTTACATTTGAATCATTGAACTGTTCAGTGTTTCCGTTGGTCTCCGTAACCACCATCTTGTTAACCTGTGCGATAAACATTTTTTGCATATAGTATCCAAGAGATCCGCTGGTTGGTGATGCGATTGCATTGTCTATGGCCGAATCACATGCGGTTTCAACGTTGGCCACTGTGATGTCATTGAGATCTGTGACCTCAGTTGATGTTGCCAGGGCTGATACGTCGGCCTTGCATGCTTCAGCAGTCGGATCGTTCCACGAGTCCTTGAGATTGTCGGTCTTAGCCTTGACGCCTGCCATGCTGGACCCTACTTCCTCGATCTTAGTCTTGATCGCGTCGGTAGTCGGTGGTGTCGTGTCGTTCCTGGAGCTTATTGCAACATCAATAAACCCGCTCGGGTCAGGATCTCCATGCGATGACCGGCTTGATATCGCTGCATCGAGCCGCGCGAGTCGCGCCTCCGTACATACTGTGGCAAGTGCCAGGGCTGACACATCGGCCATGTAGTCCGCAAGGGTAGACGATGGCGGGTTGATCGTGGCAAAGCCAGTAGCCTTATAATCCGCTAATACTTGTGATGGAGCCATCTTTGTAGAGTTGGTATCCATTTCTGTTCTAATTTCCTCGACAGTTGGAGAGGATCCACCAGCCCCCGTGGTCCACGCCACATCGCCCCGGTTGCGGATCGCCTCAAGGGAGTCTGTAGTTTCTAACCATGTTCCACCCTTCATTCCAGTAAGGTGACCAATAATAGCTGTCTGACTAGCAGCAGTAGCATCACCACCTGTACCAGAAGGAGCTTCTTCTAATGCATTTGCAGTAAACCGTCTTACTCCTGCATCATCTTCAGTTGTTTCCCAAATATGATCAAGTTTTGATCCATTAATTTCCAAAGCATCCTTAATCTCAGTTGTTGTAGGTGCAACTCCTGCTGCATCAGGTACAACAGTATTAAATCCAGTAGCAGTAGTCCAGTTTAAATCACCATGAGATTCAATTCCAGCAGAAGGATCTGCATGTGTTGAAAAGCCAGTAGCCTTATAATCAGCTAAAGTCTGTGAAGGAGCCATTTTTGTAGAGTTAGTATCCATTTCTGTTCTTATTTCTACAACAGTAGGTGCAACTCCTGCTGCATCAGGTACAACAGTATTAAATCCAGTAGCTGTAGTCCATTTAGTATCACCATACGTTTCTATTGCTGAAGTAGGATCACCATGAGTACTATAACCAGTGGCTCTGTAATCAGCCAGACTCTGTGAAGGTGGATTCTGAGTGGCAAAGCCCGTAGCAGTAGGCCAATGAGTATCCCCATGCGATTCAATGCCCGAGGACGGGTCTGCATGAGAACTCCTGGTAGATACATTAACATCCAAGTGCGCCATTTCCGTATCGTACTCATTTGCCGGCGCATAACCGGTCGCCTTGTAACTGTCCTTATCATCAGTTATTGCAGCGAGCGAAGTAATCGCACTGTTGGTACCTCTCATATCTGTATTTGTTGTGCAGGTATCAGCGAGCACAACACCAGCAAGTTTATGAGTTGTTGGATTGTAGCCAGTATCGGCAAGGTCTTTGAGGTCAGTTGCGCTCTGTGCTGAACTACCAAGCTGAATCGGATTAGATTCAACCGGCTTCAGATCAAAGCTGCCTACAAACCCTGTAGGGTTCTGGGAATCAACAGTCAGCGAACAGAAAACAGCATAAGTATTCCCTGCTGCAAAGCCATTACCCACAGTGGCCGCAATCGCCACCTCGTAACATCCAGCAGGATAATTTGCATGAGAAAGCAGTGCAGGGGTAGGACTATAAACAGGTATTGCGTCCACTGCTGCCCCTGCAAGTCTCACGTCACACAGAGGGGTAGCTCCATCGCCTCCACTCCCCGATGTGTCGTTGGACCCGAACCAAAAATATGTGGTATTCCCAAGCGTTATATATTGTTTCATATTAGGCTCCCATTGAATAGATCTGCGCCGAGATTTGCTTTTTGAAATTGATTGATTATGGAACCTCCGACTACTGGGGCAGTATACAACATCGCCCCAATGTCCAAGAGCTTTGTAAACATGCAGTAGGGTTCACGGGTTACAAGGGCTACCTCTGAAGGGGAAAGGGCACGGTTCCATATTCCCATGTCATAAATAGATCCCCTCAAATAACGGGAGGTGTTATAGGTTGATCGCCCAATATCAAATGGGGCAGTTGATGCATGAATTGAAGACACAGCAGCCCCCGAACTTGCTATCATTCCCTGTATTTCTCCGTAAATATACATTTTGGGGAATGTCCCCGGTATCCATGTGAAAACGACTGTTTGACTAACATTCTCCGATAAATTATGGTTAAAAGTATACCATTCTATATTTGTGCCGTTCGAAGATAAAATGAACTGATAATATGATGCACTATATATTTCAAGCAGCCAGGATCTTTTGGCCCCGTCTGTGTTGTAAATCTGTGCAATAGATTGTCGTGATGTAATATCCGAGGCTTTAAGGTTAATGAAAACCGTCATCCCTTCAGATGAACCGATTAAATTAACCGGGGACGCTTTGCGCCCGTATGCAGTAGCAGAATAATCCAACACTCCACCAGCTCCCCAGTTTGTACCTGTGAGCGTAATGTTATTGCTATTACCAGCGAGATCGTTGACAAGCCCCCCGGACCCCTCATTGAATACCCAGCGGCCAGCAAGACCCTTTGACAGTGGATGCGCCCTATTAAGCTGAGTCCCCCGAAAGGGTTTTTGCCAGCCTATACTCATGTGATATCATACCTCCATGCCTGTTCTGTGATTGTTACAGTGGCATGGTTAGCGTCTG
>Ga0207997_1002021_pt1 | contig 10347 bp, 14 predicted proteins | sample AntAceMetag02UKN_FD_184777 | JGI IMG/M metagenome (GOLD analysis project Ga0207997, IMG submission 184777) | Saline lake microbial communities from Ace Lake, Antarctica - Antarctic Ace Lake Metagenome 02UKN (SPAdes) (version 2) | ecosystem: Environmental > Aquatic > Non-marine Saline and...
AGAATCACTACCACAGGGACCTAAACGATCCATTACCCCAATTTCAGAAGACGAAAGAGGAAACAAGCGTTCTTGTTCAATAAAATAAGCACCTTTAACAGAATTAAAAGTAAACACTCTAAAAATTTTTACGACATGTTTAAATTTCATAGTCTTAATCTTTGCGGATACAAGAGCTTCTTGTTTATCAGAAGTAATTTTCATTACATTCCCTTTATCCGTTGCGAAAGCAATTCCATACGATCCAGGTGTTTTTCTACCCAACTTACTTTTTAAAACAGTACCTATTTTAGCTAGTTTTTCTTTTAACTCAGGTAAATGTTTTACAATACCAGCTTTATTCCGGATTACAATTTCTGGAGTGGTTGGCATTTTAGAGGTTATCTTCTTTTTCTTGGTTATGCCATTCTTGAGCAAATCCGATTGTTGCACGATCGCCAGGTCCATTATACTTCTTAGGCCATGTAAGACCTGGATTTTCTTTCTTAAAATAATTAAATAAAACTTTATCTAAAGCGTCCTGCATTTTACTTTTATCATAATTTATTTTATAAACTCTTGCACCAGACTCTTTGCCAGACTCTTTATCTACGTAGAGTTCTTCTATAATTTCACCTAAAATAGGAATTGTTATCTTACCACCGAATCTTTTTTTCTTTCCGGTTCCATCATAGGTAAGGCCTCTAGCTTCTACTTTTCGAACCTTAACAGCTAATAATTTATTCCCTTTTTTAATCAACTCTGCAATAATTTTCTTCATCTCTATAACACCTTTTTAATTCAGATACGTAAAAATTTCTTGTTCCTGTTCCTGTTCCTGATGTCTACTTACTTTTTGATCTGCCAATTCAAGAGCAAGATTAGTTTCTAATGCCTCTAATGCTTTTGCTGTGTTTTCAAGACCTTTTTGAGCTACAAGTAAAGCTTGGTTTACTTCTTGTTCGTAACTTTGTAGGTTGGCTTTAAATGTAGGTAAAGATCTGGTTAATTTACGAACTACCTTACAAAAATCAGGAAAAGTAATATCTAATATATCTGTAGTATCTTTAGATAAATCGTTAACAATTTTCTGTAGTACACCGCTACCTAATTTCTGAAGTCTAACCACCTCTTCTTCATAACCAGCTTTTTGCACATGTTTTATTAGATCCAATCTTTTTTTCTTTTTAAGTGCAGCAATTATTTTTTTCACGGTTTTCTCCTACCTCCACTTCTCACTCTATTTCTGCACTATATTCTTTAAGTCTTTGGGCATATTTTGAGTTATCATTTTCATTAAAGCATCAAGTCTTTTACGACCACCTTCTTCAATAATTCTACAGGTTTGTTTAAGCTCAGACTTAATCTTTTCAATAGGATACTGTAAGTCAACGTACTGGTTTACTAAATCAGCACCGAGACTTGCTTGATTTTTTTTAGTCAGCATTGCACCAAGGCCCATTTTCATTACTTTGCTCATAGGCTTTTCTGCAACTGTTTTAGTCTTAGTTTTAACATTTGCTTTAGTAGTTTTGATCTTAAAACCTAATACTTTTGCAACTTCTTTTGCCAATTTAGGCTCTTTCTTATATAAAGCTTTCAATTCATTTTTCATAATTAACTTCCCTCTTTTATTTTTTCTGTCTAAGATAATTTTTTAAACTTATCACTATCAGCATCATAATAACTAACTATATCCCGTTTTTTAATGGTCGTTATTGGAGATAGAAAAAAGATTTCTTTTTGGTATTGGTTGGCTCCAATAACGCTCTTAACAAAATTAACTTCTTTTGTAAGATGAGGTAGAGCTTCTTTTAGTTCAGCTATAACATCAATACCTTTACCCTTATGCTTTGTAATTGGTCCAGTCTCCATAAAACCTCCATCAGCTGCCATCTCTTGTAAAGCATTAAATGAAAGAGTGGTGTTATAGTAAGGTTGTTTGGAAACTTTAATTTGATCTATATCTCCATTTAAAAGCTTTTTAAAATCTCTTTCATAATCGGACCAATATCGATAAACTGTATAATTTTTTATATTCCACGAACCAATAAATTTCGAATATTTTTTTAAATCTAACTTTTCATTAGCTCCAACTGCCTCTGCAAGAGCAAGCCAGAAATCTTCTTTACTTGCAGCTGTAGCTATTATTTGAATAACTTGATTTTTATTTCTAAGATTTAGGGGTCTATTACCTGCTTCCACCACTCGCCTGAGTAAGTCTACTTTATTCTTTTTAAGCAATTCTGCAATAATAACTTTCAAAAATCTTCTCCTATCCTTAAAATTGTTGGTATCTCCTAAATACATTTATTATTTCTTTACCAGTTTTCCTTCTTCTAATGCATTTATTATTTCTTTCATGTGATTTTTAAGAACACGCCTTGAATCTTTCAGTGTACTATTTAATATTTTTTTATACTGATTCATAACTGTTTGAGCATTATATTCTGATCCTGGATTACTAAGCATAATATCTATTAAATCAGCAAAAGAAAAACTACCTAATAAGTTATCTTCAAAAGAAAACCCTGCTTTTACTGTAGACGTAGCTTTGATTTTATAACCTAATATCTTAGCAACTTCTATTGCTAACTTTGGATCTTTTTTGTATAAAACTTTCAATTCGTTTTTCATAGTTAATTTCCTTTTTTAAAATTGTTCTCGTTCATAATTAAAATACTTAAAATCTTCCGCATAAAAATGCTCAACTATTTGCTTACTCTCTGTGCAATAATACCCTTTATAATCTGCTTTTCTTTTAGAGCCATTAATGTGAGGAATATTCTCTACCTTCTTATTCAAAATAACAGCTAATTTTTTGATATCGGCTTCTAAATTTTCAAATCTACCTATGAAATCTAAATTAATATTCTCTACCCATCTTACTTGAGGGTTGTATGCGTTAGCTGGATGTCTATGAAATGGAGAATAAGATGGTACAAAATTAGATAAATTTCTACAAAAATCTAAAAACATTATTTTAGATGAAACTAAGGTGCCATGTCCTTTACTTTCGTACGCATATGCAGAAACTACTCTATCATACGGATTTCTACAAAAACAAAAGTTGTATGTATTTTGTGGTTTATATTCTGTAGGTAAGAAATTTAATTTTAAAACATTCAAATGACCAAAAGTTACTAAATTAGATAACTGTTTTCTTTGCACAACTCGTAAAGCATCACCAACTCTTTTCTTTTTTTGAATACCAAAAAGATGTTGAATTGTAGAACCTGCAGTTTTAGGAATCCAAATAAAAATAATATTTTTCATGGTGTATCAACTCTTTTCGCAATAAATTTTGATCAGGTAACCACTTTAATAACATATTTTAAACCTTTCAATAACTCCTTTTTTAATTAAATCCAAAATAGATAATTTTCCTCTTATTTTATTATCATCTAACACTCTTTTAAGCACATCAAGCTCATAAATTTTATTTAAATCTAAAACTGTACCTTTTCTTTTACTTAAAACTAAAGTGGTTGTATTAAAACAAGTTACTAATGTTAATATGATATTATCTACACCTATTTTATTATAAATAATGTCTCTAATTTCATCGAGATCAGTAGAAATGGGTAGAAGAGTAGGTGTAGTGTTAGAAATGGGTAGAGAGGAAGTAGGGGATACAGATATAAATTTTAATATCGATTTAGTATGCGATAATACTTCATCTAACACTTTTGGGATATTATCCATTAAAACAACAGGCTGCTCTACTATTATAGTTTCTATCGTATCTAAATAGTAACCTTCTACATCTATATGTCTATACTCTACTCTATATTGTCCTACTGTTGTTAATTTAATATCTTTTTTATAAACACCTTTACCTACCACATCCATCGTACCAGCAAGTACTGTAGTATTACTATCGAAAACTTTTATTATCTCAAAATCTATACTTAAACCATCTATTCCTTTTCCTTTGCTATCCGTAACTAAAACTTCTAAAGAATAAAAAGTATTAGGAGCTATTTTTATCAACCACCGTCTCCTTATGGTGAACTATTTTACCAATAAGATATCCACCATATTATTAGAAGCTATACCACCTTCAGTATCAGATTTTAACTTAATAGTACATGTATGAGTACCTGCAGTAAGAGTAGAAATATCTATTTCAACATCTTTTACTTCGTATTCTATTGAACTTGAAATTAAAGGACTTCCTGCTGGATCTGCTAATGGATCTAATTCTGGAGCTAATGCATCATTAATCCATACTTCCATTGTAGCTATATGAGTAGCACTTGTTTTTAAAGAACCGATAAAACGTAATTTTTTAGGTATAAGTTGAGTATTAACTGGAAAATTAAATATTTTAACTGCGTCTAATCCTGTTCCTGTCACTGAAACTTCTGTTTCATCTCCAATAAAGGTTGTTGATTTTATATCATCAACTGCCTTATCTAAAGTAACAGCATCATCTACTATTTTATTAGTGGACACAGCATCGTCTGCTAATTTTCCTTCAGTTACAGCTGAGTCTGCTAATTTTACAGTAGGTAATGCTCCGGTAACTCTATCTGTACTTAAATCTACTGCACCCGCTGCTAATTTATCAGCTGTTACAGAACCGTCTGCTACTTCTCCAACTCTACGAATATTTATAGCCATTTTATACTCCTTTATATGTTAATAATTAAATTATTTTAATTAACTACTGATTAAAATCTATTGAATTAATAATACATCAACTAAATCATTGTAAACTATACCAGCTGCATCGCTGGATACCAGAATAACTTTACATGTATGATGACCATTACCCAAATCTGAAATATCAAACTCAGAATCAACTAACTCATACTCTGTTTCCGCACTACTTACTGAAGACCTAGCGGTTTCTTCTGCATTAAGATATAGTTTTAAAGTAGCTGTATGTCCAGAGCTGGATTTCAAAGAACCAATAAAACGTACTTTCTTAGGACTAAACTTATCGGATTTAACTGGAAATCTAAACTCTTTAATAACTTCTTCCACTATACCTGTAACTGATACTTCTGTTTCATCGCCAATAAAAGTATTTAATCTAATATCATCATCAGCTTTTGCTAAAGTTACAACATTATTTTTAAGTTTTCCTGTAGATATTGCTAGATCAGCTAATTTACCTTCAGTCACAGCTGAGTTAGCTAATTTGGTTTCAGGTAATTCTCCGGTAACTTTAGCTGTACCTAAATCTACTGCATTATCTGCTAATTTATCAGCTGTTACAGAACCGTCTGCTACTTCACCAACTTTTCGAATATTTAAAGACATTTTAAATACCCCTTTCTTTAATACAAATTAATAACGTTAAGAAGAAAACCTTCCTAAATACCTAACTCTTTTCGCAATAAATTTTGATCAGGTTTAGGATATTTTTTAAAAATATTTATTAGATTAGTAAATTCCTGAACAGTTTTCTCTGGGCTATTATTTTCATCAAAATATTTACTAGCTCCTTTATACTTTCCAACTTCTATATCTACAAGCATTTGATGAATATCTTTTGCAATTAAAATTGGATCATTTGGATTACTACATATTTTAGCTATATTAGGATCAGCTCCAACAAACTTAGGCCATAAGTCAGGCCTAGCTATGTATATAGGTAAATTACAACGCATAGCTTCTAATGCAGATCTTGCATTTTGCTCTCCGTAACCTATATGAACATATAAAGCACTTTTTCCTATCAACTCATTTAATTTTTCTCTAGGAATAGTACCAGGTCGGTACACATCTAATTTATTTTTTTCTATTATTTCAGGTATGTGGCTTGTGTGAGTATTTCGATAAAATCCTCCAGGTAAAGCAATCTTAAGATTTTTACCGAAAAGTTTCTTATACTCGATAGCAGCATTTATTAATTTATATTGACCTTTTTTATCATAGATATGAAAGCAGCTATTAAGTAATATATCGTACTCTTTAGTTATATTTTGAGGATAAAAGATATTATAATTGATAGGCTTGGTGAAAGGTACAGCGGGATGTTTTTTTCCCATCGTAGGTTTTACTAGGAGGTCTTGTAGTACCACATGCCAAGTTCTCCAACCACTTCTTGGCGTTCCAGCTCCATAATAAATCATCCAATGATCTTTACAAAGCTTTCCTAAAATTTCTGCCCAATGTTTCCAACAACCACGAACAAAAATTACATCTCCGGATTCTATGTAGGGTTCAATGCATGTAATATGTGGTATAGCGTGTACGGTATGATTTTCAGATATTTGTAAAGTGCCAAAATGCTTGCCAATTTCAACAAAAGCAAGTACTTTATCTACAATACCTTTTTCAACAAGGCGGGTACCCACATAAGAATAACCATCTGTTTTATATTGAATCGCTGTTGGAGCAATAGTGGTTTGTTCGGGATCCCAATTAGTGTGATTCCTACAGCCTCTGCTGCTATATAAAAATATAAATTTCATAATCTCTCTCTCTTTAACCCCACTCTCTCTCTTTAACCTAATTTTAATTATTGATGTAATTGATTAAATTATTTTATCTTCTACCTAAAAATACTATCTCCTTTTTTTACAACTAAGAAACTTCAATTAATTTATTCATAAAGTAAGTTCATCGTTATTAATAAATAGTTTAAAACTCTTTGAATTAATTAAGTTCTGTTATAAAGTTATCCTTTGCTTTGATAGATATACCAAGTGTTCTTGCTTTTTTTACCTTACCTGAGGTACTATTTACATCCTTTGTAACTAAAATGGTTACTTTTTTACTAAAATTTGATGTAATCTCTCCGCCGTTTTCTACAATTTTCTTTTCAAGATCACCATCTCGAAAGCCTGTAAAAAGAACAACTTGACCTTCCAATAAACTGGAAGAGGCAACAACTTTTTCTTTTTCTACTATATTAAAAAATGATTTGTTATCTTTCCACCAACCGTAAAATCTTCCCAGCCCGTTAGCAAACATTGTAGCTGTTTTTTCTTGAAAATCGGATAAGGTCTCAACTTCTCCTTTGATAATTTCTTTATCTAAAGAAGAAAGTTGATACAATTTTTCAGATCCAAAGGCTTCAAAGATTCGCTGTAATTTAGAAGAACCTAAAGACCTTCCAAAATAACCTGCAGAATGCATTAATGTAGGCATTGTAACGCTCTGAAAAGCTTTTTGCATATTATTGTATAATTTGGTTGCTCCTCTTTCCTGGACACCATCAACACTTAAATAATCATCTTTTGTCATTCTGATAATTGAATCCACACTATCATAGCCAGCATCTATACATTTTTGAGCAATACCTGTATTAAAACCTTCAACTCCAATTCCTCTAAAAAAGGCAAGAATTCTTTTATACACTCTACCTGTACAATCTTCGTTAGTGCAGATTAGGTCAACTTTTTCTTCTTGGGCATTAATAGTCCATTTTAATTTTTCGCCGCAGGATGGACATTCGGTGGGTAAAATCGGGGTAACTTCTTTTGGTACGGATAAAATATCAGGAATTACGTCTCCAGATCTAATAATTACAACTCTGGAACCTAATCCAATGTTCCAATCTAAAAGACGTCTTGCATTCTTTCCGGAAGCCCAATTAACTTTAACACCTTTGATATCAATTTCTTTTAATTGAACTCTGGGTTTTACTAACCCATTTTTGGATACATTCCAATCAAAACCAATTACATCCGTTTCGTATAAATCACCATCATCATAGGTTTTGAAAGCTCTGGCATACTTTGGCTTAATAGTAGATGTTTCAAAACCAGCTTCTTCCTGGAAATCTTTTGAATTAACATCTAATACAACACCATCCATTAAATAGGCTGATTCTTTTCTCATACTGTTCAAAATATCGGTTAAGTAATCTTCGTTTACCTTATTTAAAGGAATTTGAACAGTCAAGGCAACTTTGAAACCTAATTCACCAAGTAATTCTAATTGAGCATCTTTGTTTAATCGGATACCATCTTTGACTTCATAAACAACTAAGTCAATATCTTTCATTATATCGATGGGAACAGTTTTGTGTGTAAACTGACCAGCTACCATATTGCGGGCTGCTCTATAACCTTCCCTGGTTTCATTTTCTTTGTACTTTGTAATAAAAGTGCTTTCCGCCATTACGGCTTCACCACGAACTGCAAAAATTGGTAACTCTGCAATAGACCCTGTTAAGGTTTTAGGAACTGATGGCATTGCTTTTACGTGAGGTGTAACATCATGCCCAATAATTCCATTTCCTCTTTTATAAGCACGAACTAATTTTCCGTATTTATAAATTACTAAATTACTTATTCCATCTAACTTTTGGGTACCAACTAATTTGTCGGCAGGAACTTCTCTTGCCTTGAAAATAAAAGACATCCATTTATCAATTTCTGGGGGCTTCATATTTAATAAGCTACCACATGGATAAGGTAGTTTCACTTTTTCTTGAACACCAACTGCCCCAACTTCATCAAGAACTGAATTGGTAGGATCTAATTGTTGCAAAAAATCTACAACATACATATCATAATCCTTGTCACTAATAGGACTTTTGCCTGTATAATAAAGATCTGAATAATATCTTTTAGCTTCCTCTAATCCTTTAATAAGTTTGGATATATTCATAGCACATTGAGGTGTAGCTTGCTGATGCAGCGTTTTTAATTCTTCTAATGTATACATATATAGTCTCCTTGGTTAAGTTGTATACTTTATCTTATATTTTAATTATACATGATTTTAAGGGAAAAATCAACTGTTTTTCTAGGTAAGCTGCATTTTTATCAAAATTTCTCAATCATTAAAGCATCCAATAAAATTCGAAGTCTCTTATTTACCCGTCTAATTTCTATTCCCGTATCATTAATTTTTTCATCCAGTTTAGTTAATTCTTCAGAATCTTCTTCTTTTTCTTCACCTCTTCTTAAATCTTTTAATACAGGATATAACTGGTCTTCCACCTGTGTTAATAATATATGTGTTGTATTTATTTTTTGCTGTACATCATTCATAAGTAAATTAATACGTTTCGGTTTTTTTATTTCGTTATTCATAACATAATTTCTCCTATTTTTTCTCAAATAACAATTAAAGAGTTAATCTAGCATAAACATCACCAAATATTCGTGATCCTTGAGTTTGAAAAAGTATTTTTTTCATTTCCTTCCCGTTAATCCATTTATCTAATCCGTAAATCATAGTTTCACCTTTAGACCAATTAAATTCATAATTAGGGTTTAAGAACATTAAATGATCCACACAACCTATTGCGATTTTTATAATTTCAGGAACAAATTCAAAACAAATATAATTAATTCTATGATGCAAACCCTTTAAAACGTTTAATTCAAAACCTTCTACATCAATTTTAATAAATTTAGGTTGTCCATATAAAAGAATCAATTTATCTAAAGTTGTAATGGGTACTTTAATTTTACGATCCCAATTGAACTTTCTAAAACGTTGTTGTTTTACACTTTTAATCCATTCTGAATTCATTGAAGCAATCGTAGAAGTGTGTGTAAGTTGCAATTCAATTTCTCCATCTCGATCTGATAATCCAGTTTCAATTATAGTTACCCTATCTTGAAATCTCTTTTGAATTTTTTTTGTACAGCTGGGTTGAGGTTCAATCGCAATAACTCTGGCTTCAACTTGAAGCAATGAAGCTGTTTTATCACCCACATTTGCACCCACATCATAACAAAGATTACCCGGTTTTATAAAAGTTGAATAAAAATTAGCAACTTTAATTATTTTTGATTGTCTTCTTGACAACATCATCTCTCCTATCTTTAATTTTTTGGCACTGGGTTTAAACGGTGCCATTCAACACATCCTCTATTTTAGACAAAATGCAGTCTAACCTATCTTTATCTAAATTATCAAAAAATTCATGTTCATGCTCATTAACTATGGTAGTGCAAGAACTTTTTAACGTTTTTATTAACTGTTGTATACTTAAATAAAGAATTTGAATATCTGATTTATCTTTTTTAAACACCCAACCTTGCAGTGTAAAAGCATATACGTAACATATATCTTTAAATTCAAACTGTACAATATCACCCATAACATATTCACTGGGATGCAGTTTTGTTAAATAATTATCCATATCTTCTTTAGACTGTATATTTTTTACTGTTAATTTAGCCATATTAATCTCCTACTTTTTTCCAAATAAAACCACCGTACACTTGAAAACCCTCTCCTAATTTAGATATAAATTTAGATTTAAAATATTTTTTTCTACTTAAACCCATATAACACATTAATAGACCACCTGAATTTAGTTTAGTTATGTAATAATCTATTTTTTCTTTAAGCTCTTCAAGAGTCTCCTGTTCTACAATATCTAAAATAATAAAATCAAATTTTTTATCTATATCTATATCTATAAGTTCAAATCTATCTTTATAT
>Ga0207997_1002022_pt1 | contig 10345 bp, 5 predicted proteins | sample AntAceMetag02UKN_FD_184777 | JGI IMG/M metagenome (GOLD analysis project Ga0207997, IMG submission 184777) | Saline lake microbial communities from Ace Lake, Antarctica - Antarctic Ace Lake Metagenome 02UKN (SPAdes) (version 2) | ecosystem: Environmental > Aquatic > Non-marine Saline and Alkaline...
CATTAACGGTTATGCCCCAAGGAGTCCCTAGTGCTGCTGTAGTCCCCGGGGGGGTAAAGGTGCCAACAAAAACAGGTGTTATCCCTCAAGAATTAGAAACAGCTATCGCTAAAGCAAAAGCTAAGGGGTTGAGTGCTAAGGAGTTTGTAAAAGAACAACCAAAAGTATTTAGGGGAGATATAATTCAGCCACTTGATATTACCAAGGTATCTCCAACAAAAGGTGTCTCGGTAACTGAAAGCAAAAGTTTAGCAAGAGATTTCGCTGAGTTTAAAAAATTATCTGGAAGAGAAGAGGAGTTTATCAGCGAATTTACAATAGACCCCAACGCAAGGATTTTAACAGAAGATAAAATACCAAATAACTTGAAAACCGAAGCAAGGAATGCATCGAAAGAATTTCTAAAATCTGGACAAGAAAATCCTGCTTTAGAAAAAATAATGCGTGAAAAACAACAAGCGATAGTTGATTATGCACGGAAGAATGGATTTGATGGTGTGAAAATTCCAGGGATTACTAAAGAATTAACAGAACTAGAAACTGTTATATTAAATCCTGATGTTCTCAAAACAGAACAACAACTAACCGACATCTACAACCAAGCAAAAACCGCAGTAAAACCCGTAACTCCCATTGAATCATCTCCAGAATTTTTAAAGATAAGTATTAATGTTGAAAAGACTGAAACTCCCAAAAACATTTCTGAGCTTTCTAACGAATGGAAAATAGCGACTAAAGGGAAGGATGTTAAAAAGATTACGGAACTTGCCAATCAGTGGAAAAAGGTTTTGGAGGTTGAAGATGTGAAAGGGAAAAAAGTTAAAACGGGTATTATCGCAAGAGCTGGAAAGAGTTTTTATAACTATATTAGACCGCATTTTACTATCCCTCCAGATGAAATAACGAAGGGATTAAAAACCCTTGGGGAAGAGGTGTTAGTTTCTAATAAAAAGATTTTTAGTAAGATGGGGAAGTCGGGGAAAGAACTCGGGCGATTGTTTGGTGAGAAGGAAACTCTGAGTAAAATAGCGGCAGATGGCATGACGATGGATATGGAGAAGGCAGGCTTAAAAGACTTGACCAAAAAGGAAGAATGGTCTGTTATCGCTATGATTGAAGGCTTGGAAAAAGTTCCCGTTGATAACGAGAGGGTAAGGAAGATAGTTGAGCTTTGGCAAAAACAACAGAAGGTTATTAACAAGGCCGCTGGGGAGTTAGATATTATGATGACAGGGGCCGAAGGGGCTGTCGCCTCTTATTCTCCCAGAGAAAACTATTTTGTTCACATGACAAGGTTTTCTTTATTAGCTGACAATAAAAAGTATCAGAAAGAAGTTAGGGATTTTGGTGTCGCTACTGGCGTTTTTAAAGATGCGAAAGAGGCTGGTGATTTCATTAATAGTTATGTCGATTATATGAAACCCAGATCAACGAATAAAGACTTTATCAATAAGTTAGCTGTTATGAACAACAAAACTCCTGCGGCTATGGAAAGTTTATGGAGAAGAATTATGTCTCCGAATGTTCCCAAGAAGTTTGGTCCGTTGGAGAAGATACGAAAGTTAAACTTTCCACTTTATGATCCAAGATTAAAGATGGTCTTGCCAGAATTTTATCACTCATTGTGGGAGAGGATAAAGCACATAGAGCATTTTGGACAGAATGACGAGAAGGCTAGGGACTTAATTAATAAGATGGGTGAAGACGGTTACGATTGGACTTTTGCCAATAGAGTTTTTGATATTGCTGTTGGCAAGGGAAATGTAGATCCTAGGTTGACTAAGGCTATTCAACCCTTAGCTGATTTGCAAACACTGAAATTAGTTACGGCTGCCCTGTTGCAAACGACTCAATTTACTGCTGAGGTAGTTGCTGGTGGATGGAAAAATATGATCAAGGGGGTAGCAAATACTTTTACAAAAGCTGGGAAAGAAGATGTTTTAAGAGCAGGGGTGGCTTTAAATAAAACTTATTATGAGGCTGTTTCTGGCTTTGATAACCGGGGGGTAGGGTCCAGAATAACTAAAACTTTTGGGCTAGATGTTATGGATAAATGGATGAGAATGTTTGCTGGAAATGCAGGGCCACATGTTCTGGAAGATGCCTTAAAAAACCCTTTCAACAAATTTAATAAAACGAGATTATTGGATTTATTAATAACTCCAGAAAGAGTTGCTCGAGTTATGGATAAAGGGATAACTCCCGAGGATATTAAGATTGCTCAGAATAGATTTGCTAAGATAACTCAATATACTTATCGCCCAGAAGATTTGCCTCCTGCTTGGAGAGATAGTTTTTGGGGGAAATTAGTAACCATGTTTAAGTCTTTTGGGATTCAACATCTGGAATTTTTAGAAAAGTATGCTTTTAAAAATCCCAAGCGGATTCCTTCTTGGTTGCTTGCTACTATTGCATTTGTTGCCCCGGTTGCAACTGTAAGAAGAATAATTAAAGGGAGAGATATTACTATTGGTGGAGTGCTTAAAGATACTTTTGCGTTGGCACTATTGGGTATTTACTCGGAGATGATAGAGGCAGTTCAATATGCCGGAGGGATCACCCATTGGGCAGCTGGTCCTCTTTTTGGAGATATTTCCTCGGGGTTAGAGGGTGTGGTTAAGTTAGACGCAAAGGGGTTAACCGAACTAGCGGCTCCTTATGTAACGGGAGCTGTTTTCCCTCCGGAGGTAGCTGCGACTCTAAATCTTCTTTATCAACCGATTAAGAAGAGATTTATCTTCCCATACGCTGGACAAGGACCGCAGGGAATGCCTTCTTTAAGATAAGATAATTTGACATTTCTTTAAAAGTTTGATATAGATAAATTAATTAATCAGTGGTCCTTGAAAAAAATAATAGGATTACTAAAATAATGGCTGAAGCCACTACTTTAAAGCCCAAAGAGGGGGAGACCCCTCAACCCGGAGAAGCTACAACTCCGGAGGGCAAACAAGCAATTACTTCGGGGGATAAAGGACAGGGAAGTCCAGCTACTCCTGAAGAACAAAAAACGGTAGCAGAGCTGGAAGAACAGGTTGGCGTTCTTTCTAAACAGCTTGAAGAGCAACGAACATTGCAATCACAAGCTGATCGTAAAAGGAGAGTTTCTGAGATCGAAAGGGGGAAGCTGGAAAAGCAATTAGCATCAATCCGCAACGGGGAAACCCCTGTGGAGGAAAACATTCCAGCTGACGAAACTTCAGTTGAAAGAGAAACTCGATTAATGGCAAGGGTAGCAATCCAGAATTTACTTTTGGATAACCCAGATTATCAAAAACTTCTTGAGCAAGATGTGACGCTTAAAGAGGTTCTCAAGAATAATCCATTTGTCTTAATCAAGGAGTATATTGATACCGAAGATGCAGTCGATCAAATCAAACAGAAACTTGACGAGAGAATTTCTTCTTTAGCCAAAGCCAATCCTAAAGAGGAGAAAAAGGAGGGAGAAGGTTCGGAATTTGAGACAGGCCCCGTTCAACCAAAGGAGGGAAAGCCTGCTCCGCCTCTATCTCCGACGGCTATAACGCCTGACGAGAAATTGGAGGAATCCATTAAGAGTAAAATTAGGATTACCACATAGGTCGTCTCCTTCCCTGAAAGAATTAATTTAATCTGATTTCAAATGAATAAGACAATTGAAAGAACTTTGAAAGGATTAGTTTCTCTTTACAACGCAGCTAATCAGTATTTTATTGTAGAAGCTCACTTTGGTTGTGCTTTAAGTGAAGCCACGGGAGCAGCTGCTTATGATATGGCGGACGCTGTAAAGAAGTTAGACTTATCTGAGGAATTAGCGGAGATTATCAGAACTGATAATACTTCTCTTCTGAACAGAATAGGGGCTGGAGGGTTAATTGCTACACAGGCGAAGCACGCTTGGGTGGAAGACCAATTAAATCCGAACACCGCTACTTTGACTGAAGGGGGTGAATTAACTGCTGAGGCCGTAACGGTTGAAGTAGGAGTTGATGAAGGAGCAAGATTCAAGATTGGAACAATTTTCAAGTTTAACGAGAGAAACAAGACCGAGATGTTAAGGGTTACTGATATTAACAGTGATGTATTAGATGTAGCTCGTCATTACGGTTCTACCTCTGCTGAAACTCACGCAGATGGAAGCACCATAATGATTGTTAGTCATACTAAGCAAGAAAGTTGGAAACCAACGCAGGAAGATTGGACCAAGGAAAGAGCTGGTCCTTATAACTACTTGACTCTTTTTGGTCTTGGAATTGCCATTACCAGACGAAGACAAGCAGTTCTCCATGCAGCGATTGCTTCTGAGTTTGCTCACCAAGCCGCTTACCGAACGAAAGAGATTATGAGACAGCTTGATAGCTCAATCATTAACTCCATTCGTTCAGGCACGGTAGGAAATTCAGCTGATTATTCCTCAATGGGGGGTTTGATTGAGTTCGCTTCTCAGGCTACGGGGAACACCAATACAACTGCTGAATCACTTGAACCATCTGTTTTGAACATAATGATCAAACAGATTTGGGATGATGGCGGAATGGTTGCTGGTGGAAGATTAGCTGCTATCGTAGGTGGAGCTCAAAAGAGAAAGATTTCTACATTTGATCAAGCATACCGAAGAATGGACTTTGATTCTAAGTCTGCTGGTTATTTGGTCGAGAGATTTGTATCTGACTTGGGCTTCGAGTGCGATGTGCTAGTTGACCCTTGGATGCCAGATGACACAATTATTGTCGGAGATTTAAATCGGTTGAAAGTTGGTCCTCTTGATGGCGAAGGTATCGCCTTAGAAGACATAGCGAAGACTGGTCGATTGATTGAGGCGATGATTTCTGGTGAATATACTTGTGAAATCCGAAACGCTTTAGAAGCTTGGGCGATTCATTCTAACCTTAGTTCCTAAAGAAGTTTGTAATTAGGTTTGGGGTTGTCCTAGCTAAACGCTAAAAACCCCAGAAAGTTTCAAAGGTCGATTCAAATTAATTTCTTTAATTTGTTAAAATGAATAATAAAGATCTAAAGAGGTATAGTCCTTTTAGGTATGCAGGAAATCTTGTTCAGTTAGAAGATTTAGATTTGCCAGTCAAGAGAGATACCGCAAAGTTCTATTATGTTGATGGCTTGGAGGGAAATGATGGAAGTAGCGGAGAATATCCAGATGAGGCATTTAAGACCATTGCTCAGGCGATTGCTGTTGTAAATGCTAGAATTGATTGGACTGCAAGTCCTTGGGCAACTGGAGATATTATCTTTGTTGCCGCTGGAACTTATGCAGAGAATTTAACTTCTTTGCCTTACGGGGCAAGCTTGATTGGTCTGGGACACGACACCAGAGATGGCGAGAATGGAGTGAAGATTAAGCCTGCGAGTGGTTCTCCTCTTGCCGCTGACTCTGTGACTAACTCTTACTTCGAGAATATCGGTTTTGAGTCAGTGGATGCGAGTAAGGCGTTCGATGCTGCGATTGTTAATAACAACATCTTTATGAATTGTAGATTTTCTGGAGCACCTGCAACTCATAATTGTGCCGCTGCTTTCTACACTTCTGACGCTGTTAGTAATAGATGGATTAACTGCGATTTCAACTGTGCTGCAGTTGGATTTGATGTAGCGTATGTTGATGGGGGAGATTCTTTCTCTCATAACGAGTTCGTAGATTGTCGAGTTCACCAATGCACTACTGCTGGGATAAGAACAAGCACCCAACTTGTTGGTCCTTCATCTCTTGTTAGGAATACCGTTATTTTTGGCGGCGGACAAACAATGGCGATTGGCATTGATGACAACTCAGGTATCCTTGAATTGAGCAGATGTGATATTACTGCTACGGACCCTGTTGAGGGTTGTCGAGCAGCTAATGGCTGTTACGGAAATGGTAAGTTGTTACTTACAACTGGAGAAGACACATAAGGACTATGAGTTCAATCCTATTAAAAGAAATTGAAGTTCGGAATAACTATCTTGAGAAAGAGTCTGGCAAACTGCAGATAGAAAGAGCCAGATGCTCGAGGCGTGCTTCAGAAATTCAATTCATTTTAATGGGGCTTAAGGGAGAAATGGAAGCCAATAAACAGATTATTAAGAAATTAAAAGCCGAATCGACAAAAGTTAATCAAGTAAAATAACATTATGTTTTACAAAAGAATCGTAGCGAGTGGAGATTTAGTAATGCCAGCTGGGACAGTAATTAATGCGGTGCGACTAGAAAGCACCTCTGATACTTGTTCGGCAATTATCTTTGATGATATTACGCAAGCCCTTGGAGCCACTAATAGTCATCAGGTTCTTACTATGCTTGCGACTGTAGGCTCGGGTGGAGCTCACCCAATCAGCAGCGAACAGAATTTCCCAATTGGGATTACTACCGAAAGGGGTATTTCTATTACCTTATCGGGCACGACTCCTAAGCTATACATTTATTATAGTTAATTCAAATGGCGAGTTATAAGCTAAAAAACAATGCTATCGGAGCAGTTGACGATAACCCGTTAACGGCCGTAGCTTTAACAATAAATTTACAAGCTGGTCAGGGATCAAAGTTCCCAGCGACTGGAATCTTTTTGATAACAGTTTGGGCTGCTTCTACATATCCTAATCCGGGCAATGATCCTAATCTGGAAATTATGAAGGTTACGGCCCGAACCACAGATGCCTTAACCGTTGTTAGGGCGATAGAATCAACTACTGGGGTAGAACACGCCCAAGGATCAAGAGTAGAAATGTTATTTACTGCTGGCTTTTTTAAAGATACAACTCATGGATTAGAAGCTAATCTTTCTGGAGATACTGGAGTTCAGGGAGATACAGGAGTTCAGGGTAATGCTGGAGATACCGGAGCAGACAGCACGGTCGCTGGAGATACTGGTTCTCAAGGAGATACTGGTTCTCAGGGTGATACTGGTGCAACGGGAGATACCGGTTCTGACTCTACGGTAGCTGGCGATACGGGTGTTGCCGGTGATACTGGCACCCAAGGAGATACTGGCGACCAAGGAGATACTGGGGCAGACTCAACTGTTGCCGGAGATACTGGTGTCCAAGGGGACCAAGGCGATACTGGAGCTACGGGCGACACGGGTGCGGATAGCACCGTGGCTGGCGATACTGGAGAACAAGGAGATACCGGCACTCAAGGTGATACAGGAATTACTGGAGATACGGGAGTCCAAGGTGATACTGGAAATCAAGGTGATACCGGAACGCAAGGCGATACGGGGACTCAAGGCATTCAAGGAGATGAGGGCGATACTGGTATAACGGGAGACACTGGAATTACAGGAGATACGGGTGCGGATTCGACTGTCGCTGGGGACACGGGGATTCAAGGAGAGCAAGGGGACACCGGAGTAACCGGTGATACTGGTGCTGACTCTACCGTGGCGGGTGATACAGGAATTCAAGGGGACACTGGAACAACTGGAGATACCGGGATAACTGGGGACACAGGAACTCAGGGTGATACGGGGGAAACAGGAGATACCGGGGATACGGGTATCCAAGGAGAAGATGGAGATACTGGTATTACGGGTGATACCGGAGCTGATTCTACGGTCCAAGGTGATACGGGTATTACGGGCGATACTGGAGAAACTGGGTTAAGTGGTGATACTGGCATAACTGGAGATACGGGCATAACGGGTGATACGGGAGAACAAGGAACACAAGGAGATACGGGGGAGCAGGGAGATACTGGAGAAGCAGCGGCAGGAGTAGATTTCTTCTTCCACGATGAATTAGATGTGGGAGGGATTGACGACTGGAAGCGATTGAGAAGAGCAATTCCAGACGGAATAGAAACCACAGATACGGTTCAAGCAGCTTCTGCTGATAACGAGGTTGAACTTGGAACTTGGATTACTTCTGTAGGATCTCCGGGAATTGAAGAGTTGATAGCAGGATTATGGGATTTTCATCTTTACGCCAAGGTTGATAGTCCAACAGGAGATTCCTACTTAAAACTTTATTTTTACAAATTAGCCCAAGGAGGTGGCGATGGCGATAAAGTCGCATTATTTAATTGCACAAGTGGTGAGATAAGTGATGAGACAGTTGCCTTACAACATTTTACAGAAACAACAACAGAAGACTATTCTTTGCTCGAAACTGATAGAATAGTTGTAGAAATTGTTTTCTATACTAGCTCAGGCTCTACAAGAACATTAACTTATTATTTAGAGGGAACAGAAAATGTTTCTCATTTTCATTCACCCATTACAACGGGAGCAGTGGGAGCCCAAGGCGATACCGGTGTTGCGGGTGATACCGGAGTTGCGGGTGATACAGGAGTTGCTGGAGATGCTGGAGATACTGGAATTACGGGAGATACGGGGATAACGGGAGACACAGGTATCACGGGCGATACGGGAAGTCAGGGAGATACTGGACTAGATGGGGATACTGGGGCAGATAGCACTGTTCCGGGAGATACCGGGGAAACTGGTGATACTGGAGAACAAGGTGATACTGGAATTGGTGAGGGAACTCAAGGGGATACTGGGGTCCAAGGCGACACCGGAGCCGATAGCACGGTTCAGGGTGATACTGGAATAACTGGAGATCAAGGAGATACGGGTATTACGGGCGATACTGGAATTACTGGTGATACAGGAGAAACGGGTTCTGCCGGAGACCAAGGAGATACAGGAGTTGCGGGGGATACCGGACAAGGGACAACCGGTGATACTGGAATCACTGGCGATACTGGAGCTGACTCGACTGTTCAAGGAGATACCGGGGTAACCGGTGATACGGGTTCTCAAGGAGATACGGGTATTACGGGAGACACGGGTTCTCAAGGGGATACGGGAGTTATAGGGGATACTGGTGCCGATTCAACTGTTCAAGGTGATACGGGTTCTCAAGGAGATACTGGTGAAACGGGAGAAATTGGCGACACTGGGGTAACTGGAAATACGGGAGCAGTAGGTGATACGGGTGTAGCTGGTGATACGGGAGTTATTGGCGATACGGGCATAACTGGAGATGCCGGAGATACCGGAGTTGCGGGTGATACAGGAGAAACTGGAGCCATAGGAGATACTGGAGTTACAGGAAGTCAAGGCGACACGGGCGTAACTGGTGACACCGGAACTACTGGCGGTCAGGGAGATGCGGGTGATACTGGTATTACAGGAGATACTGGTGAAACAGGCTTGACTGGAGATCAGGGCGACACTGGTATTGAAGGAGATACGGGAACAGCGGGCTCTAATGGAGATGAAGGAGATACTGGAATAACTGGAGATACAGGCGTTGCGGGTGCGGTTGGTGATACTGGTGCGGATAGCACTGTAGCGGGAGATACGGGCGTTACGGGAGATACTGGAACTGCAGGAACACAGGGCGATACCGGAGATACAGGAACACAAGGAGATACCGGGGTTGCTGGCGACACGGGAGCTGGAACAACTGGGGACACTGGTGTTGCGGGAGTTGCCGGAGATACAGGAACTGAGGGAGATACTGGAACTCGATATGATTGGGAGGGTGCTTGGGCGACTTCAACGGAATATGCAGTTGATGATTGCGTAGAAAATGATGGTTCTGGCTATGTTTGTATTTCAGCTCATACTTCTGGAGATGAAGCAGACGAGCCGGGAGTCGGAGTGGACTGGGAAACTTATTGGGATTTATTAGTTGAAAAGGGAGATGCTGGTGATACTGGTGCGGATAGCACTGTAGCGGGAGATACGGGCGTTGCAGGAGATACAGGAGTCGCAGGCGATACGGGTATTACTGGAGATACGGGTATTACTGGAGATACCGGTATTCAAGGGACTCAGGGTGATACGGGAGTCCAAGGGGTTGAGGGAGATACGGGGATAACTGGAGCAGTTGGAGATACGGGGGTGGCTGGAGATACTGGAGCCACTGGTGCTATTGGAGATACGGGAGCCGATTCTACCGTAGCAGGCGATACTGGAGTGGCTGGTGATACGGGCATAACTGGGGATACGGGAGCAGACAGCACCGTTGCTGGGGATACAGGCGTTACGGGAGATACTGGAGTTGCGGGTGATACAGGTGCTGGCCTTCAGGGCGATACGGGAATTGATGGCGATACGGGAGTTGCTGGTGGGGCTGGAGATGCTGGCGATACGGGAATTGATGGCGATACGGGTGATGCGGGAGATACAGGTGCTGAATCTGTCACTCTTACTAATACGGTTACTTTAACCAATAAACGGGTAACTCCTAGAGAGGGACATACCACTTCTTCAGGAACACCGACTATCAACACCGATAATTATGATTTGTATCAGCTTACTGCTCAAGCGGAAGCTATTACAAATTTCTCGACAAATCTATCAGGAACTCCGACAGTAGGGCAAAAGCTATGGATTTCTATTACGGGCACCGCAGCTAGAGC
>Ga0207997_1002030_pt1 | contig 10326 bp, 17 predicted proteins | sample AntAceMetag02UKN_FD_184777 | JGI IMG/M metagenome (GOLD analysis project Ga0207997, IMG submission 184777) | Saline lake microbial communities from Ace Lake, Antarctica - Antarctic Ace Lake Metagenome 02UKN (SPAdes) (version 2) | ecosystem: Environmental > Aquatic > Non-marine Saline and...
AAGTTGGGGTCAAGCCGTGGTAAATAAATATAATCATGGTAAGAAAGTCTGGTATATCGAACCCCTTATATATCTTGTATGGTATCCCGTGAAGTATTTGGCTATAGGAATTGCATTTATTGTGGTTAAAATCATTTGGGTAATTATTAAATTCCTGCTCTACACACTACTTTTCAAATGGTTCTTGAAGCCAGTGAGTCTTTTCATTGGTCTGTTCATTAGAAGAGTATTTGTTAATCTCTGTAAAGGACTTGTCGGTAGTACAGGTATATTCGGAGAGTATTTCGGTGCAAGTTACAGTGATTACTGCCCGGGTCTAGAATGGGTTGATTTCGATGAAGACGAAGAATAATTAATTCTTTAACCTTAAAACAAAAAGTCATGACAATTTTTATTTTATCAATAATTGTAGTTTCATTCATATCACTATGCTTCTACAAAAAGAAGTTCTGGGAGAACCGATACTTAGTTTTATTAATTATTAGTGGTGTGGCACTCGTTTCCACACTCACCACTAATTATACCATACGTGGTAGTCTCGGCACGGATATAGAAACCATTTGGAAACACCCGATTCAGGTTTTTTCAATCAACGATTCATTAACGACAGATAGTTCTTTGGTTACGATTGACGAAGAATTAAGTTTTTCTGACCATCGAGTTGCTAATACCGATAACACCGTTAATATAAAATGGATGAGAGTTTTAATATATGGTGATGAACGTGAGAGTCTGAGAAGAGTTGGTTATTTTATCAACGATGAACCCAAATATAAACTTCTCGAAACAGTTTATATTGCTCCAAGCGAAAATGATAGTACAGCATATTTCACTAAAAGAAGGTTACGTTATAAGAGTAATGAATCAAAATGGGTTGCTAATTTAAGTCTCCCGCATATCGAAACCATGAAGTGTTTTTACATTCCACCTGTAGAATATGCGATGATACCCGATTCATTAATCCGTGAAATACCATTTTAATATGAAAACAAACTTAGCAAAGATTCTTTGGATAAAAGAAAAGAGACATTGGAAACGTCTTGGACAAATGTTTAAGAAGTTTAACGACTGGTTCAGTAAACTAACCTTTGGGTTAATTGTTGCAATTCTATTAATTATCATACATTATTGTTTTGTATTAATGCATACACTCTATGAAACCCTACTCTTTGTAGTAGCAAGGAAAGCATTCAAAGCTAATATTCAACGAATGGCATTAACAATATAATTATGAGTAAAAATAAATTAATATGTGTTGATGTTGAAAGCGATGGACCTTACATGCCAGAATATTCAATTGTTTGTTTCGCTGCTGTTATTGTTGAACCATCATTATCAAAAGTTTTTTATGGTAAAATGAAACCAATTTCAGATAATTGGCAACCAAATGCTCTTGCTATAAGTGGGTTCAATCGAGAAGAACATGAGAGCTTTGATGAACCTGAAAAAATTATGAATGAATTTGCTGAGTGGTTGAAAATAAATTCGAAGGGGTCGCCTATTGGGATTTCAGATAATAATGGATATGATTTTGGTGTGTGTCTTAATTATTATTTTCATCGATTTTATGGTAAAAACCCATTTGGGTGGTCATCAAGAAGAATTGGTGATTTATTCTGTGGTGCAGAAGCCAATATGTGGTATAGGTGGAAAAAACATAGAGATTCTGCAAAATATCCTCACAACCATAATCCACTTTCAGATGCTCTTTCTAATGTAACTGCTTTACTTTATTTATCTGAAAAATATAACATAAAATTACCCTAATCATCATCATTAGGTTCTTTTATATGTTTCATAGTATTTAAGGTAAATAAATGTTATGAAAATAAAAAAAGAAATTCAAAAAAATGTAATTTATGATTATTTAAACACAAACTTGAAAGTTTTTGAAATTGCAGATAAATATAAACTATGTAGACAATCAATAAGAAACATTATTCTTGAAAACGGTGAAAATTTAAAAGAACATAAAATAAATTCGAAAATTGAAAATTTGATAATAAATGATTATAAAAACAACATTACAAATAAAACACTTACAAAAAAATATGGGTTGCATAGATGCACTATTCAAACAATATTATTAAGAAATGACGTTAAATTAAAATCATTAGGTGAAACAGCAAGAAAACATCAAATAATTAATGAAAATTATTTTAATGATATTAATACCGAAGAAAAAGCATATATTTTAGGATTGTTATATGCTGATGGATATATTAACAAAAATGGGTTTGGAATTACATTAATGGAAGATGATAAAGAATTATTGGAAAAATTATCAATTGTTATGTATAATAAGATTGTACTTTATTATAAAAAAGCAAGAAAATATAGAACTGAATCTAAATATATTTGTAAACCACAATACAGCTTTGAAATAACTTCAAAGACAATGAAAAATGATTTAATTAAACATGGTTGTATGCAAGCAAAAACATTTAAAATTAGATTTCCCGAACTAATGAATGAAAATATATATCGTGGATTTATTCGTGGATATTTTGATGGAGATGGTTGTTTGTGCATTCCGACAAATCATCCATTAAATATTGCTGTTACAATAACATCTAACACTAATTTTTGTGATGGACTTGCTGACTACGTAAAAAATGTTGTTGGTGTTAATATGAAATCATGTATACGATATAAAGATATTGGTGAAATTCGTTTAACCGGTGGTCAGCAAGTAAGAAAATTCATGAATTGGTTGTATGATGATGCCACAATATTTATGAAAAGAAAATATACTAAATTTAAATCATTAACATAAATAATATGAAAAAACATTTAGATAATTTATTGTTCTTGTTTCCAGTAATGATATATTATGCATTCGAAGCATTGATTGTCGGGTTATTTATTGTGCTTATCTGGAAACTCTTATTAAGCAATTTTCTCGGCAATATAGGGTATCTTCAAATCGTTGCGATTTACTGGATTGTCAAAATGTTATTCTTTGACGTATTTAAGTTATTGAGTGGGTTGCACTCATTTGGAAGCAACATACTGGAAAACCAAGAAGATAACGAGAACCAAGAAGATGAGGTACAGTAAAGCAACACCCAGACTAACTGTTAAGTTCGTTGACAGCGACACCAATGACATTCTTTTTGAGGTAAAAGACAGGACTTGGATGAATGTCGGTGAACTTCTAACTGATGGTGCTATTGACAGCATCATGAAGAACGAATGGAAAGATAAAAAAATGCCAAGTAACTTAATGGTATTGGTTGTTGGTGAGTTCCAATTACAATAACTGGTAAAATATGTAGATAAAAATCTGCATTTTTGTAACATTTCCACATTGTTTTCGTATAATCACTATAACAAATACATATTGAGATGAAAAAATTAATTGGATTATTAGTGATTATGTTCGTTACCACAAGTGTTTTCGGACAAAAATTTATTCGAAGTCCTTCGTTTATCGAAACCACACTCACTGAAAATAGCACCATTGAGGATGCCATTCATAAATGGAATATTACTGATGGTAATTATGATTGGGTGGCTTATGTCCATTTCGTTCAGAACGACAGATTATTCTTATTATCATACGAACCCAAAGAAGACCGCATGTCTGGTGGATATCGAGATATTTATCTGTACAGCAAAGACATCAATGACATCAACAGTCCTTGGGAAAAAGCATCTGATGTCGTTATGACTAATCATTGGGAAAGTGATAAAAACCATAATGAAGTTGATTTCTATATATATGATGAAAATAAACACAATAGTAGTATTGGGAAGGTTGTTGTTGAGGACGATTGTGTTAAAATAACCATTGGCTGGGAATTATTTATTAATGGTCGTCAAATGATAAACGAACCAATAACATTTACATTCGTACCAGTTGGTAATAACATGTATGCCCGAAGATAATGACAACCGTAGCACCATATGATGAGACAGAGGGGAGCGAGAAGTTCAAGGAATTTCTCGCCCTGCCTTTCACACTCGATATGTTATATCCTGTCTTCGGTGATAAATCCGTAGAAACACTCTTTGAAGACTGGCGTGGTAAAGACATGGTGAACTGGCATAAGTTTACCAGTGATGATTATATCTTGGAATTCTACCCCACCTATTACACCATTAAGAAAAACAAACCAGCAGACAGCACATCTTATATGTTGTCGATACCCGTAACCATCAACGATTTCATCAACGACATGATTAGATTTGAAGTCAAACTCTACTGGACTACGTGGATTGACCAGAATTTCGAACCAAAAGAATATCTACGTATCGATGAAATAAAAGATTACTGGACAGACCTACTCGCAAAGATGGGGAAGTCGCATGAATTATTATAATTCTTGCATATTTATTTACATTTACCTATATTTGCACCTAATTAAGACACTATGAAAAGACTGGATTGGAATCTGTGGAGTAATATTGCATTTAAAACTCAAGGCTATCGTAAGAATTTCGATATTATTAACACTAACGAAAATTTTATCACCGAGCATGATGGTATTATAAATGAAATCAGAATTGAGAAACGTAAACCCCCACGTCAAGTCGGTGAATATGGGTTTTCTGTCTGGAATATCGGATTAGGTAAAAGATTTGCTGTCGATTTTAATAAATTAATCAAAGAACATGCATTTGAAGACACATATGATGAATTAATGACTGTGATAAAGAAAAAAGAAATCGATATCAAGGACTATAAAAAAATTGTTTTGGTTCATACCTTCATATTGAAGAATGATTATCGTAAGCGTGGCATTACCGAAGAATTTGTGGAAATGCTTTACAGGGACTTTTATGCTGATGATGTTGCAGTTATCATACTTGTTAAGCCATTTCAAGACAATCTAATCGATGCCGATTTTTATTTCAATCGTAAGTACGTGCTGGTCAGGGAAAATATTAAAACAAAGGGAGATGTTATTCCAGCAACAGAATATTATTCACTAAATGAATTAATGGAAAAGAAAGATACTGAAATAAATGAATATAAATTGTTTGCTATTGCTAACAAGTGTGGTTTTAAAAGAATTAATGAGTCCCATTTATTCCTTTTTTCACCAGAAAAGGTTGTCGAAAGAATGTTGAAAAAACAAAAGTTCTTACAACGTGTTGAAACTGAGTAAGTAACATTTTTATAATTAAAAAGTATTTATATTTACGAAATGATGAATGAAAATTCAGAAATAAGTGAAAAACTTCGAGCGAAGATTCCTCGAATACGAAACTCAGTGAATTATAACTCCTTGAGTTTCACGATACCCAGAAGACTAAACTTTTCTGGGCATTTTCATTTAAAAACGCCCCATTTTCATGGTGGTAGGCTGAGAGTTGCCATGCGCAACTGATTGATACTCAGTAACAAATAATCCTATTAAAACAAAAATTATGAAAAAATCAAAAAATTTTATTGGAAATTTATTATTTGCTTGTCTTACAATTATCTTGATGTTTGGATTTGGAAACGGAATACCTGCACCCACAAATGCAAGTGACGAGAAATTTATTGGAACAAAAAAATCAGAATTATTACATGAAAATTTGATACTTAAAATAAAATATGAGGAATTGGCAATGAAGTTAGTTGAAATGGAGTCGTATGCTAATGAAATTCAAGTATTTGATAACAATCTTTACACTCAAGTATTGGGTGTTGATTTCGATACAACTGGATTTCATAAATATATTAATAATACCATATCTTTTGCGATAAAATCTCATGATAGTATTTTTTCTCAGGTAGATGATAGGGCATTTTATGCTGCTGAGATGCTTGCTACGCAATTAACTAAATTACAAGAAACATCATTTAAGAATAACAAAAAGGTGATGCTTTACTATCCAACAATTTCACCGATTAAGACCAAGGATTTTATTTGTATAAGTTCACCTTATGGTTATAGGATGCATCCATTTGAAAAACAAATTTTGTTTCATGAGGGTATTGATATTTCGGCAAATATTGGGACTAAAATATATTCAACCGCACAAGGTAGAGTTGTAGAGATAATGTATTCGAAATACGGATATGGTAATCGTCTTATAATTAAACACGCATATGGTTTTGAAACACTTTATGCTCATCTTGATGTTATTAATGTGAAAAAGGGTCAATGGGTAGGAAAGAACCAACTGATTGGTACGGTGGGTAATACTGGAAGGAGTACAGGTCCGCATCTTCATTATGAAATTCATAAAAATACTCTATCACGTGACCCTCTGGGATATTTTTATGTAAGTATGGGAAATAAACTATTGGCAATGCAATAAATTTTCATTACATTTACTGTATGAAAACATTTATTACAACAGCACATGAAGAAGAATATTCAGATAAGAGCAGGACATTAGGTATCCTGCTCAATTTTGATGAAAACCATAAACGTGTGGATAGTCTGATCTACATCTACCGTGAAGGTATGTATATTTTCTTCAACACTATCATGGAAATGAATGACTATCTTCTTTATGCTGAGACTAAGGCTAATAGGGCATATATAAGTGAAGATGATTTTGATACTTTCTATGATGCACCCTATATTAATGGAAAATTTACTGAGCACTTGGTATGGACACAATAAATACGAATTTTGAGGCATCTGAGTTCTGGACAAAACTTTCAGTTGATGAAAGACTCAAATTCCTATCAGAAAACTATTTTTGGGATGGTCTGAGTCATTATCTATATGATTACCTACCAGACGACCTTAAAGCCAAAATATTGCTTAAAACGGCTAAAAACGATTAAAATCACAACGAACTTAAAGTATTCATTAACTGAATCACGAGATTTGTTTGTGTTGCGGATTGTAAAGATACGAATTCCAATGCTTTTTCATTATCAGTACCAACTGTATTCCAATACTCTTTAGATACTTCGTCAAGAGGCAGCAAATCCACTGTCTTTTTCAGTCCCAAGAAATCGGAAATCAACATTAATGATATCTTATTATATCCATTAAATTTCCAGACATTCACAACATCAATTATCCCAGACTCCCAAGGTTTGATTCCCAGACTTCTTTTAAGAATCAATGGTATGTTTTTTTCAAATTTATCTCTATATAGAATATGTTTTTTAATTAAATATGGAATATCATGACTTATAATATTATGTCCACAAAGTATTGGGAAAAATTGAGGATTTGATTTAGTGGCTTCACTCGATAACTGATATAATTCTTCCATGAAAGTTGCTAATACAATGAACTCATCTTCGTTCACAATTTTTTTCATGAATCGTTTCCGTGTACCATTTTCAACATATACTGTTGCATATGTTATTGCAACAACCCTACTAAATTCAGGATAATATGGTGCATTTTTTTCATAAATTGTTTGTCGATAGCTTCCATCAACAATTTCAGCATTATATTTGGTTTTCGCCAAATACTCCCAGCGTTCAAATAGTGATTTATTTTTTTCAGAAAATTCTTTAAGGGTTGGATAGACAAGAACCGATTTCAGATTGAAAAACAACATTTCGTGAATACCCTGTGCATTAAATACGTCATCAAATAGTTGTGCCATTGTAGAATTTTTAATATTGAATTATATACGAATATAATTAAAATTATTCAATATTAAAAATAAAATGAAAAAATTTTATAATTGCTGGCTTTTTTTCTTTTTTAACATCGTTATAAATGTCTTGTACATCCTTAAAACTATAGGACATGAGTTCGTCCCTATCGTAAATCTCTCCACAACGCTTTAATATATAGGAAATTAATTTTAATTGTTTTAATTCCTTGATTTTGTTTTTTTGTTCGATTTCCTGTAAATACAGTTCACCCATTTCCTCAAATTCTTCTGAGGTTTGTTTCATTTTTCTCTCGGTATCTTCTTTGAGGTGTTTACTTAAAGACAGATAATCAACCAATTCATCATCGAGTGGTAATATATCTTTTTCATCAGCCACGATTTTTATTTTTTGGTTGATTCAATAACATCAATTTCCTCGGTAATCGTACTAATTGATGTTTTATTGGTAACACCATCAGCAACTGGTGATATTTTGGATTTTCTTGGTTTTCTTGGAGTTTTAGGTTTCTCCAAGTTCTTAGCAAAAGTAGCATTAAGATTTTTGAATGAATTTTCCTTCAACTCATCAAGTTCTTGATAAAATTTCTTGGCTTCGATTTCCAAAACACCTTTCATTTCCTGCATTTTATCGGTGAATTGTTTTTCTTTCTCAGCAATCTGTTCATTGGTTTGAATAATGATTTCAATAAAACTAATTAAGTCATCAATAACTATATCATTTTTTTTAGGAAATATTTTAATTAATTTCCCGATTTCGTTTTCAAAAATGATTTCACAGCCAATCTTACTATTTTCATCGAAGACCCAAGTTGGTGGTAATCCGACTTCAAGTTCCCACCAACCTTTCAAAGTATTTCTTGTGAAAGACTTAATATAACCATTTGTGGATACTAATGCTGATTCTATTGGTTTCATTTATGTTAGAATATATGAAAAAAATGTTGCAAGTGACATCCAAAGTAATATTTTTTCAGATTTTATTAATACGAATCTGGTGTCATTTTTTAACCTAAACCTTCCATACATTTTTATAATTAGGTCACCCAAGACATTAATTATAAAAATGATGGAAGCAATAAATAAGAACTGATATATTTCAGTTATTATTATCATTTATTCCCCGTGACTCTGACCCGGTTGAATCTTAGTTTTAGGTGCTTCTGCTGCTGGTGCAACTTGTTGCGCTCCTGCTGGTAGTGGTGCTTGCGCCCCCCCTTCAGGTTCTTTAAAATACACTTCGTTTACCAATCCAATTTGGATGTTGACAATTGCAATATTTTTAAGGAGGTTATCCATTAAGTCAAGTTTTTCATTATAATTCATGTTTGGTTCTTGTGCCAAACGGATAAGTTCTATTTCATCGTAATATTTCTTGTTACCAATTTTATTAACAAGATCAAGTTTTAAATTTGCCATAATTCTTTTTTATTATAAAATAATATTATTTTTTGTAAAAATAGTAATTATAAATACTACATGCAAGGGTTTTTAAACAATCTCTAAAATATTTTTTTCCCGATTGATTGATTTATCATAAATATTATAGATTTCAATAAGAATATTTATGAGATTTTTGTTCTTTTGTTTATCAATTTCAAAAATACTCTTCCAAAATTTCTCAAAATGTGGAAGTGAAGTATCCTGATTAGGTGTTGCGACATAAAATTGATTATAATAATATGCATAATAATATTCTCTTAATTCTTTATTTTTTGTGAAGTCAAGACCTTCTTCCAAAAACTCGTTACAAACTTTTTTAAAACACCAATTAAAATGATTATAAATGTCTTGGTTTTCACTAAGAGTTTCCCTATCAATATAATATTTATGAATATAATATAGTAAGCTCAGAGCAAAATCTCGGTAGATTTCAACCCTGTCTTTAACTATAATATATTTTTTTGTCGTTATCATCTATTTTAGTGATTTTAACATTGCTATTAGTCTTTCATCAGGGTAACAATCACTTTTATCTTTACGATAACTAACGTGTGACCATATTCCAGATTTTCCTGCAAGTGCTTCTTGTGAAACATTAAACATCGTAGGATTATAATCCAATGGTATTTTATATCTTTCACCCCAATACACTAATAATTCTCTTACTGCTTCAATTTGTGCATCGGTATATTTTTCAAAACCAAAAAAACCGTTGAATTTCTTCTCGTAAACCTGAACGTTTTTAATCGGTGCAATTCTGGTATTTGCTACGAATTTTTTGAGTTCTTTATTCCATTTCGCAGGATACCACTTTTTTTTGTATTTTATGAGACCACCCCAAGCATCGATTTCGATACCAATACTTGCCTTGTTTAATGCTTTATTATTTGCGGTTCTCAAACCCAGATGATATGCCCAATATTTACTACTAAAACATTGATATATTTTACCGTCCCAACCAACAATAATTGCAGTGCCCACTCTAACAGCAGTACTTCTCCACCAAGCAATATCACCATTAACACCTTGTCCACTAACGGTATGATGAATTACGATTTGATTTTTATCAGTTTTTTCTTTAATGTATTGATCGTCAGGAAAATTAACAGAAATTATATCATTTAAGTTTAATTTACTTAATACTTTACTTTCTTTTATTTTTTCAACTTCCGCATCGTATCGTTTGATAGCTTCTGTCGAACCAAAAAACATTCTTCTAAATATATTCATGAGACACACTTTTCTCATAAATACTTTCCAATCAATTATAAAACAAAAAGGACATTAAATTAATAACATCCTTATAAGTGTGGTTTAAAAAATTCTAATTAACCATAAAATTTATTAACTAAC
>Ga0207997_1002031_pt1 | contig 10323 bp, 25 predicted proteins | sample AntAceMetag02UKN_FD_184777 | JGI IMG/M metagenome (GOLD analysis project Ga0207997, IMG submission 184777) | Saline lake microbial communities from Ace Lake, Antarctica - Antarctic Ace Lake Metagenome 02UKN (SPAdes) (version 2) | ecosystem: Environmental > Aquatic > Non-marine Saline and...
TGGCCAATTCAAATCAATAAATATTTGGTTGCCTCGTCTTTGTATTTCTTCCATTACTTCAAACCCGCTGTATGGTTCTCCTTTCTCTCCTGGATGACCTATGCTAATCAATCTTCTCAATTCTTCAGCAGTCATCTGCTTCAACTTTTCTCTTTGCTCTTCTTCTGGTAACAAGTTAAATTCATCTTCCATTAGAACCCCTCCAATTTTATTTGTGCTGATTGTTTTGGTGTTGTTGTTTTTGTCGCTTGTGTCGTTTTAGTCGCTTGAGTAGTTTGAGTATATTCAGTCAATAATTTAGTTCCTATTGGTTTATAGTAATATGCCCAATCTCCAACAAAATCATGCCATATCTGTGCTTTGCAGCACATAAATTCTCCTGTTCCAACTCTGCTAGGGTGGCACTTAATTAAATCTCCATCACTATTTAAGTTCACACAAAACAAATCAAAGCTTCTATATATGCCTCGCTTCCATAGGTAATGATCTAATCTATTCATTGCCCTGTGAAGTTGCATAACTTTTTTATCTTGGAATCCTGCATGAGCAACACCTTCACCACTACTTATTACATTACCAGCTCTGCCTGGTTTTTCATGTTTACAATTTGGACAATATCCTGATTGACAATGTGCTCTATTGCTATTGAATGGAATGAAACCAGGTGGTGGTTTAGGTCTTCTTCCTTCCCATAAATCAAATGGTTCTGTCTTTAGTTCAAAACCAAACATTGAATCTCTCATTATGTATCACCGAATTCCATTAATGTCTTCTCTCTTCCTATTAACTTCCAATTCTGTCCACTTATGTCAAAGTTGCCATCATTTGTGTTAAAGTGAGTCTTGTCAGCTCCAAGCTCTGCAGTGTAACTGAATCCTCTGCATGGTGTATATGTGATGCTTCTTACCACACCTTTCTTTCCATCAACTCTTATGCCTGGTGAATCAACTTCAAACATATCACCCACTTTTAATCTTGGCAAATACCCTTCAGGTGGTGTTTCATCACAGGTTTGGCAATTATGTCCACATCGCTTAGGCCATGTGGTCATGCCTGTTCCATCACATCTGCTACATTTTTCTCCATCAGAATCTATTTTCTTTCCAGAACAACAAGGACAAACTTCATCCAGCTGTTCCTCAACTTTATCAACTTCAAATATCATCGTGTCCACTCCTTCATCTCCTTTGGATCTTCATCATCTTCGTCTGCATCATGGTATTGAACCTCACCACTTGCATCTTTCTGTGGAATCTCTTTCAATCCCAGTTTATTGATTAAGAACTGTCCACACGCAAGAGTTATCCCAAAGCAACTCTGTGATTCCTCTTTTGTCCCAGTGTTTAAACAATAAGGAAAGACTGGGTTAGGAAACATTATTGAATCAAAGACTCGCCAGATATTCTTATATGGTATAACCTCAATATCTGTTGTCTCTGACACAATTTGGATCTGGTCTCCTTGGTCTGTGAAACCAGGACCTCTACCTAATCCTTCATGCCTTTTCCTGATACAATCAACACATAACTCCATGTTTGGCTTACCATTACAAATGTCAAGATACTTTTCAACAACCATCTTACACATTGGACACTTCTTTTCCTCTATCGCCCTTTGCCTTACTTCTTCTACTGTCTCAGTAACTTTGATCTGAGAAGTAGATTTCTTATCCGTTGGTCTAGGTTGCCAATAGTGTTTATTTTCCTGCAAATTCTTGCTTGGCTTCCCAGTTAATGTCATTTGTCCCATCGAATCCCTCCTACTCTTGTTGTATATAATGACACACTTGCTTTCCTTCAGTTGTTACACCAAATAATGCACCACCATAATTTCCTTCTTCATCTGCAGAGGGATAGAGTTTTTCTCCACTGTCTAGGATAAGACACATTACATTACCTTCCCAGCCTTCTGCATTCAGCTCTTGTTCTGTCATGTTTCTAACTTCTACAATCTTTTTTCCAATCAAGTCTGACATTTTTCATTTCCTCTTAACTCTTTTATAGATTCTTTTTTGCCTAGCACGTTCAATATAAGATAACATATCTGCTGTATTATCAAACGCATTAGCCTTACCTTTTGGTTTATCTCCAAATTCATCAAAGATAATTATCCTTCCAGGTGTTTTTGCAGCATAATATCTAAGATCATTATAACCTGCTTTTTCATCAGGCAAATAGATATAACCTGTAAACTTCAAACATCTTCTTTGTTTTTTGTTTTGCATTGTATATTCCTCCTTGGTCTGTAAAATACTTTAAGTTTGTCATCAATTAGCTCTTTTTTGATAATAACCATGTCAGTCATAACCAGTTTCTTGTTAGATTGCATTAAGCAAATCCTTATCTTTAAATTCAACATTTGGCATTTTTCCTCCCCTATTCAAACTATTTAATATTAGTTATTTTACCTACCCTTGTTCCATCTTTGTCTATGAGATGAGCTTCATATTTAGAAACTGATTCATCAACTTTAATTTCCAAGCCTAGTATTTTGAATACTTGTTCTACAGGTTTGTGAAAAGTAATATTTACACTATTTCTGTTTCTTAATTCTTCATCATACTTTTTAATAGATTCATTTAGTTTAATTCTTGCAACTTTCAACTCAGCGGCAATTTGGTCATTGTCCATTTCTAAACTAACCAAAGGAATTATTTGAAATATCTTTTCATTATGAATCGTACTTAAAACCAATCTTCCTTCAATAGGATATTGCTCTTTAAATCTTTTTTTTGCTTCTTTTTCCATTTTCTTTCCTCCATTCATTAACTTTGATTTTCACATTATCTGGCAGATTCAATGCTTCAATGTCTCCCACAAATTCTAATGCTAGTTTCCTGAATCTGTTCTCATATGGTAGCCTAAACTTACCTTTAATCATTCTAGGTGTCAAACATCTCCTCATATCTTTACATTTGTTCTTACATTTGTTATTACAGAATATCTGCCTTTTAGGTCCTTTAGAAATATATCTTGTGAATTCATCACCACACCATACACAATGGCCTTTAGAAGAATTTCTCTCAATTCTTCCTGTCCTAGGTAGTCTAACCCCCATTGCTGTTAATTTACTAGATACTGTTCCTTCCCATACTCCAACTTCTTCAGCTATATGTTTTAAGGGCGTTCCTGCCTCATATAACCTCTTAATCTCCTGGAGTAATTTGTATCCACTTAGATGTGATTTAGTCTTAAAATAGCAGCTATTCACTATATGCGATGGTTTCATGGTGATTCTTAGGTCATGTAACACATTCTGCACATATTGTGGGCTTGTTTTGATAATCTTAGCTATATGGATGGTGCTTCTATCTTTATTGATATATAACTTCTTTATCCTTTTCTTGATAGCCTTATAACCTGGGTGGGTGAGATCATACAATAATGGCATTCCTGCTTTATTTCTTAATCTGACTACTGTAGGTTCTGATATCTTGAATTTCTTAGCTAGATCTTTTATTGCATTATTCCCCCAACTATTTAGATAAGCTTTACAGAATTCGTATGCTTCAGGAAATGCCCTTTTGCTTTTTAATATCTCTTCATATATGGGCTCGGTTTTAATCTGATTAATCTGTTTATTAATAACTGTTTGAGAATTAGCTGGTTCTACCCAATGATTGTTCTCTTTAAGAAATTGTGCAACCCTTTCATATTGTATATGCATTAGGTCAGCTGTCTTCTTTGAACCATAGAGAGAATATAATTTGATTATCTCCTGTTGCTGGCTTATGCCTAACTGCTTCTTCCCAGGTTTTTTTGGGATTTGGGCTTTTATCTGGGAATTTTGTGATATTTCCGTAGATTCGCCCTTTAGAAACCCACAATCATCCCTCAAACTATCACTGTTGGGTTCATACTCTTTGAGTAGATCCTTCACATCTCTTCGTTCCAATTTATTTCCCTCTTAACAACCTATCCTCTTTCATCTGTTCTTCTCTATTTTCTGCTTCTGCCCATCTTCTTTCGTCTGCAACTTTTATCTTAGCTGTACCTTTCAAATTTCCTATGAAAAAATCTAATTCTTCATCGCTGATATTGTACTGGTCTATTAGAGTCGCCGTTAAATCTACAATCTTATCCTTCACGCCTTCATCATACTTATTTTGGCTTGCGCTGCCTGGATAAGTTGCTGTGCTATGTGGTAAGTCTTTATTTCTAACCATACTATAAAACTCTTTTAGTTTCTCATCAGCTTCTTCCTTAGTTGATCCATAGAAACCATAAACAACTTTTGCTATATACTTTTTGTGCTTGCAAAGACAATTAGTCTCCCCACAGTGTTTACATGTTTCCATCTTACTTTACCTCCAATTTATATTAAGAATAGAATGAGATTAATATAACTTTTTAATGTCTTCTTCTACATGACTCAGCATAGTTTCTGTGCTTGCTAACCCTTCAATATCCCACTGTTCAGCTTCTAACAGTTCGCTTTTGAGTTTATTATATCTCCTCAATAGTCTGTTTGTTTTTGTATTATACATTTCTACCATAATCTAACCTCTGTTTTTTTATATTTTTAAAATTTTCTTAACTTCTAAGTAAGGGGTATCATCTAAACGTTTCCCAATATAATTCCAACCCTGGATTGAGTATTTAAATACTGGGGTTAGGCTACCATCTTTGTGCTTAGCTCTTTTCCCTTTAAGTCTGCCTTCTTTGTGTACTATCGCATACATCAGTATCACCTTCAAAATGTTTCTTACAATGTTCTAATAATTCTTCTAGCTCTCTTCTTTTCATCTGCTTGTTAAGTGTTGTCTCGCTGAATTTGTATCTAAGGAATCGCTTTAGATCATTAAACTCCTTAAACTCTTCTCTATTTTCATCTACGCTGAGCATCTGGATATAACTGTTCAATCTTTCAGAAATTGTAATAAGATAATGGTTAGTAAAGGCCCTTACAGCAGGATGCCTGGTTATTAATTTTTTTATTTTCCTGATCTCCATACGTTTAATTACAAAGTGTGGTCTCTCAGAAACAATCATGGGTATGAACTTCACGAATAGGTCGCACATCTTATAGATACTGATATACCTTGGCTTAAATTCTGTTGAGTGTAGAAAACTGTTAAACTCGTTTGTTTGGACATGTAACATTTTCTTTATAATATGTGGTGGTTTAATTTTCTTTTTGCCCTTATAATTATTTTTCCACAATAACTCTATGGTTTCAGAATCCTGAACCATTATTGTTGTTCTTTTGCCCCACTCTGAAACAGGGGTTATCTCATACATCTTTATAACCTCGTTCTCAATACAGCTCTCAAGTTTATGATATCATCAAAGATTGAAATCCTTGAGTCTTGCACAAACTGGCTTTCCTGGATTTCTTCAAGTAAACCTGTTATCTCTTTCCTGTTTTTGCATAGGGCTTTTAAAACCCCTATCTGTGCTCCTGTTATAAGGTATCTGCCTCCCATTTCATTTCCTCCTACTTTAGTAGCATAGCTTCATAGAGCTTAGCTCTTTTAATATCCAATCCACATTTATCGCAGCTTCCCTTGTTCATACTGCCACTACATGTAAAAGTTGATTGCTCTTTACATTTTGGACAGTATTTGAGTATAACTATTTCTGTCATATTTAAAACCTCCTTAGAAAACCACCTTAATCTTCTACAATATCAAAAGTAGGATCTATTCCTGATGTGCAACCCTCTTTTACTAATCTCAATACTTCTTCCAATGCTTGTTCTGGTTCATGTTCATCATCCACATCTATGGTTATTGTTTTAGTCATTATCTCCCTCCAACGCTTTCTTCAATCTCTCTTCTAATGCTTTTTCTTCAGCTTCAGCAAAAGCTAAATACTTCATAAGCTTCTGGAGATTGCTCAGCTTCTTGTCTTTGCAGATCTCACGGAACTTCTCAGTCCAATATAGTCCCATTCACATCTCCTCATAAATTCCACTAACTTCTGTTTCCATCTTGTTTTTCCTGTCGCATACTGCTTCATAATACTCCATCGGTCTCAAATCCGAGATTATTGTTTGATGCAATACCAGGTTACTATCCTTAATCCTTCTTATCCTTGTCTGGATCAAAGGTAGTTTCTTCAATTTCTCTTCATCTTCCATTTCATTCGCCTCCTAAATAATTATCCCAACAGTTATTACTACAAATGCCAGTTATTAGCTGTTCCCTTTGAATACTGGTTGCGTTTGGGAATTCATCTTGTATCTTTATGTTAGGATTTCTCCTTTCACCTAAATCAGGTTTATAATGCTTTAGACATGCAGGACAGATAGTTAGCCCTTGTGCATCTTTATCTCTTGCATCTATTGTTATTTCCTCCTATCATTCCTCATCAAGTTTGAAATCTTCACCATACCCTAATAACTTTTGGCATAAGATTCTTCCATCAGACCAATCTTCGCTGCTTCCATCACTATGAACGGAGATCTCTTCTCCTAGGTGTTGTTTAGCAATTATCAAACAACTGATTACTGCTAAATCATATGGTTTGTAAGCTGTCTTACAACAAGAAAATAATTTACCTTCTCTTTCTTGTTCATAATCTGCTTTGAATATTCTCTTTAAAATAAAGCTCTCATGGCTACAATCTCCCCCACAAGTTCTTTGATTTAATTTACATCCAGCAAACCATGTTCCATCTACGTCACTATCATTGACAGCTAATGTTTCCTGTTCTCCTGAGAGTTGTGTTACTATTGTGTCTGTTGGCTCTGGTTCACCTTTCTTGTAAGCCAGATTAACTCCAGAAGCACCTTTCGCAGGCCATGTAATCCCTAAGTTCCTTTCTTCATGCCCACATTTCTCCAAACCGTTAAAAGCAATCTCATTTGCTTTAATCTCTGGCTTGCCTTCTCCATTCCAAGAAGCTAAAGGAATGCCCATTTGTTCAAATATGGGTATTATCTTCTTGAAATCCTTTACTACCTTAGCAAAACCCTCTTTGTTGAGTGTTTTCTTTTGGTAGACATAGTGTGTATATCCCATCTTTACCTCCTAATCTTTAAGTTCTGCTTCATATCCGTGTTTTTCACAGAATTTTTCCCATAGTTCCCAGTTTTCTCCCCTGAAATCTAATAAGAGTAGCATGTCTTGTTTGCTATCAAGCTTCTTCAGTCCCATTGTAGTCGCCTCCAACTATTTTTTATCTCCATAGCTTCAAAGCTATTAATACTAAGCTTTAGAATTATCGCTATCATTCATTTGTTCTCCTCCTTCAGAATTACATTATCTGGATTGAATATAACAATAGAAGCACAATCCCAACCATAAAGCCAGGTGCGCATTCTTGTAGTACATTGTCCTTTATCTGTGAGAGCCACGCCATCAATGTTCTTTGTATCTTTAAGCCATTGCCAGAAATTGCTTTCATATAAACTTATTATATTCATTGTAGGATAATCTTTAATATGGGCTTTCTTGCCTTTGAAATCTCCCCATACCTCTAAGAAGTCATCCATAGAATCAATAAGCCATATATCCAAGCCAGGGTTGAGCTGAGCATGGAGACAAGTCTTATTAGGCAAGTCTCCAAAACTCTCAACTTTACACCATTCCTCCCATCCTTTAGTCCAAGATAGCCATAAGCCTCTCGGTTTGTTTGATATCGTGCCTTTCTGTAAGATAAACTCACCTTTCAAAGCTAATGGTGCATGCTCATTTTTTAGCCAGTGCGTCAGCTCCCCTTCTATAGAATCTGATTTAACTATTGTCATAGTATCTCACTTTCACTTAAATGCACCCCATATAGTTAATGTTAACATTAAAAGGCCCAGAAGTATCATCAATACTGCCTTTATTATTCTTCGTTCCATTCCCTTTATCCTCGCTTTTGATTACTAATCTCAATAAGCAAATTATTAAACTGTTGCTCATTAAGTAGTATATGCTGCTCCCCACAGTGTGAGACTAACTCACTGTACCCTTCTTCTTTATCTTTCGCTTCAACATCTGTGATGGTTATATCATCAGAATATCCTGCTATTTCAACACATTTGAAATTCATTGTGTATCCCTCCTTAAATTTTTTAGTATTCAGAAGGCACCATTAACACACCATCTGTTAGGTAGAATTTCCATTCTCCTTCAGGGAAGTCAGTATAATCTATATACTGCTCAACAATCTTTTTGTCTGTGTTTCCATCTGTCATAGAAAGTGTTGCTGTTTCATTTTTCACTTCCAATTTCCATGTCTGGAACTCTTCCTTTTTTACTTTCTCTTCTCCTTGATAACTGCCTATTGCATCTACTAGCCAGAAGGCTTCAGCTTTCACAACTACATCTCTAACTCCATCAGTACATTTTACTGGAGTTAATGACATCTTATGATACGCTTGTGTGCCCGTTGACTGAGCCATAATGCTCTGCAGCTCTTGTGTTGTCGCACTCATTGTATTTACCTCCTCTAAATTATTTTACAGCAGCTAGGCATAACTCCCTGTGGTTGATCTAAGAACCATTCTACTATGTGTTCTTTTCCACAAACAGGGCAGTATGCTTTCTTTCCATCAAAATATAAATTTGCTTTTGAAAGACAACTGCATCTAGTTGATTGTAATCCTGGTCTCATCATTTGTTTACCTCCTCCTTAATAGTTCTTCATAAAACTTCTGCGTTTAGGATACCCACTGCTTTAGCTGTGGGAGGAAAAACGCTTACCTCCATTATATTATTTAAACCAATACATTTATATACTTCTTGTGTTTTATTCCTATTATGCGAACTAATGCCACTGCAAAGATTAGAATCAATCCCACTAGACAAGTAGTTTCCACAATCAAAACTTACACCAAAGCCTTGCAGTTCTGTGTTAATCAAGCTTGGAAGCGTAAAATTAAAAACAATATCAAACTCCATCCTTTTGTTTATCCTTCCTTGAGGAAAAGAGGTTTGCCAGCTCAACTTGCTATCGCTTGTATCAAACAAGCTTGTGGTATTGTCAAGAAAGCTAAAACTAAACCTATCATTAAGCAAGCATCTGTCAGATATAACTTTCCTAGAAGTGCAAACATTAAAGGAGACAAGCTTGTCTTGAGATTGCTCAAAGTCAGGCAGGAGTTCAAATTCGATATTCCTGCTTGTTATAAAGACTACTTCACTTGGGATGTCAAAGAAAGTCTGCTTAAGATTGATAAAAAAGGAAGATGTTTTTTCCTGTTCACATTCTCTAAAGAGGTTATTGCCACTGAGCAGAACATTAGTTCGCAAAACATTGTTCTGGGCATTGACCTCGGAGTAAATAACCTCGCTGTCTGTTCTGACAGTAGGTTTTATAATTCTGCTAAAGTCAAGCAAGTCAAAAGAAAGTTCAAATACTTGCGTAGTAAACTCCAAGCTAAAGGCACTCATTCCAGTAAGAGATTGCTTAAAAAACTCTCTGGAAGAGAAACTCGTTATATGGCTTGGATTAATCACAACATCAGTAAAGATATTGTTTCCAAATTTAATGGAAATAAGATTATTATGGAAAACCTTAAAGGTATAAGGAAACAACATAGGGGGAGGATTATGAACTATTGGATTAGCAACTGGAGTTTTTTTCAATTGCAAACTTTTATCCAATACAAAGCTGAACGAAAAGGAATAACTGTTGAAAGAGTTAAACCTAATTATACTTCTCAAATATGCCATAGATGTGGTCAGCTTGGTTCTCGTTCCAAAGGTTGTTTTTCTTGTTCGCATTGTGGTTTGTCCTTATTTAACTCCGACTTAAACGCAAGTCGAAATCTCGCTCATCCCATGTTGGTTGAGCGACAGGGTGCAATAACACACCCCTACAGTTTGTGTAATGAACATAAAGGCACTTCTCATAGTGCAATTGCGTGTGAGCATAAGGCTAAAATACCTCACACTTTAGTGTGATGGATTATGTTATTTTTACTAATACACTTTTCCTTTTCCCTTTAGGATCAAAACGTGATTCTCCATTATTATACCATTCATATCCGTTAGGTGCTGTTGATGCTCCTTCTGTTTTTCTCCAACCTTCTGGTGCTTTATTTACTTTTTTCCTCATCTTGATCACCACTCTAAGGCTATCTCGCCAGCCATCCAGGATACTTCTTTTAACTTGATTCCAACTCCTTCACAATATTCCTGAACAACTTCTTCACAATCTTCATTAGCTATTGCTTTAGTTAGAATTACTTTGCTGTTTACATAATCCAATATGATTATCTCTGTGTGTTCCATTAGATTCCCCCCCAAATATGTTTTTCACATACTCTATAAACTCTTCTGACCTGAAGCCATTTTCAGATGCTTCAATAAGTTGGTCCTTAGTATGCAATTCATCAGCGCAATGATCCATCAACCATTGCTCATAAGCATCAACAATCTTTTCTTCT
>Ga0207997_1002032_pt1 | contig 10322 bp, 13 predicted proteins | sample AntAceMetag02UKN_FD_184777 | JGI IMG/M metagenome (GOLD analysis project Ga0207997, IMG submission 184777) | Saline lake microbial communities from Ace Lake, Antarctica - Antarctic Ace Lake Metagenome 02UKN (SPAdes) (version 2) | ecosystem: Environmental > Aquatic > Non-marine Saline and...
TGTAATAAACGATTGTTTTTGTCTACTGTTTTATTAATCATCTCAATAGACTTAGCACCTTTTTTTGTAGTTACATCTAGCTGCTTACGCATTGTAATTAGCTTTTTGTTTTGTGCTGCTGCTTCTTTTTCTGTTCTTGCTTCTTTTTTTAATACGGTTACTAAACTTTCAGTTGATTTTTTACTATCTTGTTCTGCTTTGATCTTATCTTTAATAGCTTTTTTCTTTTCTGTTAATGCTATCTTTGCTTTTTCTTCTGCTTCGTTTACATTCTTAATCTTTTCTTGTAACTTTTCTAATGTAGTAGCTGCCTTTGTATTTTCGGCTATACTTTTGGTTGCAATATCGTTATATTCTTTTTGAGCTGTTGACAAGGCTTTTAAATTTTCTGGATTGGTAGCGTTCTTAAAATCAATGGAAGCCTTAGTTAAAGCAGTCATTAATTGAATAGATTGTAATAGATTTTTATTTAAGTCTGCAATTTCTTTATTGACTGACTTGTCTATTGTGTCCTTTTGTGTTATTTTGTCGCTTGCCATGTTTGATATTCTTGCGTATTGCTATATATTGTCGAACGGTTGTTTTAAATACATCTATTGAACGTCCTTTTATATCTTCTATCTCATCAATGATCTGTAAATAATCTACAGGCTTATCATCTTTTTGCTCTAAATCTTTACACTTTAATAGTATTCTGTTTTTTAATCCTTTAAGTTTTTTCTCTATGCTTTTAACTGTTTCCTTTTCTAGTTTAGCATATTTTATCATTCGTATTGTTTCTTTATGTTCCGGGGCAATAACCATCATATTATAAATATTCCAGTACATTAAGTATTCAATTTGCATCTTTTGTAATCCCTTAGATTGAGCAAAGTTTATTATCTGATAGTTACTGTCATCTGCTGTTGAATATTGGTTTTGAATTTCTAACCACGTCAACTGCAATTTATCATTTAACTTTTCTGAAATCTCGGGTAATAATTCATAATCTTTTAGCTTTAATAAGTATCGGTAATCATTTGTTTCAATTACTTTAAAGAAGTTAAACAAGATTAAAAAATCAATAGACGAATAATATCTATACTTTAAGCGTTGTTCTAATGTCTTGTATAAGTTCTTTAGAAATAATTTCATTCCTTTGTTTTTCTGCTTCATTATTCCATCCTGCAACATCGTCATATCTTGCTAAAACAAATTTTGAATATGGTGTATTAAATTCAGGAACAAATGCACTACCTTTTTTCTTTAAGTATTCTGAGTTATGGAGACCACCGGATAAATATAGATCCGGTGTTCCATTACCCGGTTTAGAGTTTTGTCTTGCTTTTCTCTTTGCGTATGCTTGGCTTTTGTATTTCGGCTTTATCTTTTGGTTCTTGATGTTCTTGCCTTCCAATAACTGATCCTTGTTTAGCTGTAGAATTTCCTGCTCCTGCTCCTTTATTATCTGATCGAACATTGTCGTTATGTTGATCTTTGCCACTCTCTTTTGAAACTCTATTAATCCTGCCATAACATTCTTTTATTTTAGGGATACGCTCTTTAGGTTGCATTAATTTGAAAGTTGACATTTCTAAACACATTGCTTCGAAATCTTCATATTTCATTTTGCTGCAATCCTTATCATCAAGATTTGTTACCTTGCCTTTATATTCTATTCTCATATTAAATAGTTACGTCAACAGCACCTCTTGATTTATACCCATCCAAGCTTAAATCTTTGGATGCGCCTAAAGTAAGCGTCCCAGTTGCTAATGCAGTTCCAGCTAAATCATAAGTTCCATCGTCATTATCTGTTACTCCTGAGATTGTTTGAGCTTCTCCTGCTGTGGTTATTAATATCCAATCAGTAGTAGCATCTAATCCTAGTATCTTAACGCCTTTTAAGTATGCTTCTGCACTTACTACGATTTTAGTAGATATGCTAGAGCTTACTGTTAAAGCTACATCAGTTAAGCCGTCTAAGTTTGTTGGATCCCATGAATCAGTAGTTAATTTAGTAGGTTGTAAACATACTCCCTTTGCTGACCATTCAGAAGGTTCTCGCATCTTGTAATAAATAGGGATCATTCTTTTTACATCCCCTGATGTTAAATTCATTTTATCAACATCAAAAGTTGTCAATTCAAATCCTTTAAATACTGTACCATCTGGTGAAGTTCCTAATATATTACCATTTGCATCGATTACAAACATTCTCCAAGTCTTATTTTTGTAAGATTGAAGTTTAACCATGTCTGCAACAGATAAAAATAATTTTAGCTTTTCGGCTGTATTACCTTCTCTTACTTTCAATGAATCACCGCCTGCAAATTCCTGCATTACTGACTCCCCGCTTGCATCTTCATTTTCATACACATAAGGAGATATAAACATAGTTTCTTCTCCTATTGCATCTGTATATTCACTTTCTGTTTCTGCAAGTGTTTGAGTTGCAAATTCAAAAGTCGGAGAAGTTAAAGCGATCTTAATTGTACGCCCTAAATTCTCTGGCTGCGAATACTTTTGACCCAGTGTTTCTACTGTTGAGTCAAAATCTCTTTCATTATATGCCATAATTTTATTGTTTTAATTGTCCTATTAATTTGCACTTAAATCTAAATACGAAATATGGGTGCATTGTTTCTTTTATCTTATCGTTATAGTCAAATCCTGTTAAGGCGTTAACGTCACGAGCTAGCGCCGTTGGTTCAAATGATGTTAGTTTTAATATCTGATAAACTTCTTCAATTATATCCTCTTCTTCAATACCAGTAAAGCTGGTCATCTTTGCGGTTACAATTAAATCGATCTTACTCTCAAAAGAATAAGGTTTCATTTCCCTGTCTCCGCTTTCTATGTAGAATAAAGACAAATCATATTTATCATTAAAAAGAACATCGATATAAGTTCCACTATCATTATATCTAGGCACTCCCGAAATATCGGTACGAGCTAAACCATAGAACTTACGTTCTTTAGTTGTATAAAGATCATCAGTAAACTTAGCATTCAAATCCGTAATATATGGATTAATACCTGATTTTAAGTTTGCCGGTAATGTCTGCTCATTATATGCCATTACATTAATGTTTGTGTTTGTATAGGGTTCGGATTAACTAATGTTTTCTTTACCTCTGCTATTGCTTTTAATAGTTTAGTTTGTACTCCAATTACTACAGGCATCTCATCATTAACCCAACCGCCCTGTAATTCAATTAAAAGATTAGCTTTTTGCAATCTACCAACACTATTAGTTATATTGCTTGTGTACATCATTCCAATAATATCGGCTGCAAATTGATAGCCTATGACATCCTTAAATTTGTTCTTGTCGTTAATAGCTATTGACGTCCAATCTTTATAACTTGACAAATCAAAGTTTAACCCGAAAGTTTCTGATACATATTCAACATCATTAATATCAAATAATGTTTCTGCATTCCAGCCACTAACTTTGATAGGTTGTATTCCCATCATGTTAAATGAGTTTTGGTGGTTTGCTGAGTTGTAGTTTCTGTTATATGCTTTAGGTGTTAATCCATCGGTTAAATAACCAACATAGAATTTACCACCTGTTACACTATTTGCATAATTCAAATCCCAATCTACAACAGTCTGAACATTTGTTGAGTCAATTGTTATTGTTTCGGTTTGCAAAGCAGTATCTAAGCTATCATTAAATAGAAGTATCTTAACATCTCCAATGCCTGAAAACTCGGTAATGATTTTATTAATCACGCCTTTGATGTCTTTTACTTTTGCTACTTCGATCTCATAACCTACAAAATCAGTATCATTTGAAATCAAATCAGCATCTACTTTTCTAATACTATTGTCAAATAATAATCTGTTCTCAATTAAATCTGACTCATTAAAGCATTGGTTTAACGCTCTGCTTATGCTATCTTTTATTTTATCAGTTAGCCATAGGTTAAAATTATCATCAGTTATATCTACATAAGGCTGTGTTTCCTTAATGTTCTCAACTGTTACATAGCTCGAAAATTGGTCAAAATACATTCCTGAACTGCTTGCTATTAATGCAGCTTCTAAAATATCATAATCAGGATTGTAAGGCTGTCTTAGCCCTACAATTCCGAAAAAATCTGTCCTTATTTCGCTAATATTTAACATCTATTTTAAAAAATACTTAGTTGCAACCTTTACCGTATCACTATCATCACCATCACCATATATAAAATATTTAGAGGCTCCAGGATTTGGTATTAATATATTAAAGTATTGTGTTGCTAAATCAGTAGTAGCCATAGTATCATCTATCATAAACTCAACACTTGAATTGTCTTCATTTAATTGTTGTGCTGTAGTTTCTGATAAACCTGCATAAATATAAAAAGTACCTCCTGCTGCTGTAGATACTCTAGTAGCAGTTATCTCTATGAATAAACTTTCATACGTTCCAGTAATAGGTATTGTAGCAAGTATTGAGCTATTATTACCTTTCAAACTATCGGTTGTAACTGTCTTTTCTCGACCTCTACTTTGTGCAAATATTGATACTCCCATCAACATAATTGCAAATATTATAATTATCTTTTTCATTTCATTTGCCCTTTATTATTGTAATAAACCTACTTTAAATAATGGATTAGCATTTGCTGTAGTTTCTGGTGCATAGATAGGAGCCAAGTCACAAGATATTTCTTCTTCAATAGTGATGTCCTGTGTTTCTGCTTGTGTCGCGTTATCGGCAGCATATGCATATCGATGTACTGCAAATGTTAATCCTGATCCTAATGGGTCTAGCATAGTTGAATATTGACCACCTTCTTGGAAAATATTTCCAAAGCCTTGACGGTTCAATGTTGGTATCCAGTCTAAAAGACCAATAGTTCCTTGCTTGAAAATATAACTCATATAGTCATACCCTGACTCATTTGCAAATCCTGTAGATGTATAAGAATTTAAACCCGGTATTTGCCAGCCTAAATTAGTTGCATTTCCTTGACCTTGTTGTCCTATTTGTGCCAATCTAATTGCAGCACCCATATTGTTTATTACTTCTAATCCACCTGAGTAATACTGCTCTTTCATAAAAGCTTGAATACGCTGGAAATAGAAATCATCTTCTCCGTTTGCTACTCCAAACCAATAGTTAGAAGCATCCCATGTACCTGATTGAGGTGTTGCACTTACAACAGCCTGTGATCTGTTGGTATCCATTGATGCCAATAATGCTGTCTCTACTCTTTCATGCCAATCAATAAAAGCACTACGATACTGAGCTGCTAACATTTCTGCTGCACTAAATATATCTTTATCTGCCTGTTTAATTGACCATGTAAATTTCTGTGCATAGGTAGTATAATCGGCATTTACTGTGCTTGAGTCGTTTATACTTCCTGTGTGTGCAGCTGCTCTTACAGATGCATTTGTAGTTGTTTGTTTATTAAGTGTCTTGATAGTTACTACTTGGCTATCTGAAGCTTTTTGATTGTATGCGCTTTCTCTTTGAGAAGCAGGAATTAAAAAGTTTGAGTTATTTCTAAAAGCCATTAAAGCTGCGGATGGCTTAACCTTAAATTCAGGCTTAGTCATCATATCGTCTAGCTTATACTTTGCAGCACCTAATACACTATCTGTGTAATTTGCCATTTTTTTATTTTTTTAGTTTATTAAAATCGTCAACTAACTTTTTACCTTCAGTAGATAATGGATTGATATGATTTTCTTCCATGTGTTTATAAACCTCATTGATGTTCTTAAAAGTGCCTTCTTCTCCACCTTCATCTCCACCTCCACGACCCTCACTTTGCAACCATTTTTTATTAGTTGCTAATTCGGTTAAATAATCTTTTGGGCTTATAGGCTTTTCCATCTTATCCTTTAAAATAGTATCTCCTTTTTTCACTACCAAAATATCATTATCATATTCAAAATTCGCTGTAGTTTTTGCTACTGTCATGAAATCTTTTACATCAATACCATTTAATCCATCAGGTATAAAGTTTGTTAAATCTGTGTTAATTTGATAATCTCTTAAGTTTCCTTTTAGACTACCTATTTCAGTATCTTTTAAACCCAAATCCGTTTCATATTGAGTTTGTAGATTAGAAAGCGACAAACTTAAATCCGCTACTTTCTTGTCAGGATCTATTTTTGCATCTGCAATGATCTTTTTTTGAATTGCATCAAGTATAACCTTACGATCTTTACCTTCTAATTCAATCCCAAAATCCTTTTTAATATCCTTCATTGCATAATCATACCCTGCACTTTCATATACCTTTTTCGCATCTTTAGCTATACTCTCTTTGAGTGTAGTTAATTCTTTATCGCTTACAAAGCCACCCTCAATAAATTCTAAAGATGTTTTTTCTTCAGAGTCAATTGCTTTTTGCAGAACATCTGCACCACCTTTGACGAACTTCGCCAACTCGTTTATATTCTCTATCATTTTTTATTTAACATTTAGTTTAGTTTCTAAATCTTCTGTCTTAATATTCTTAGGTACGTCAATACCTAATTCCTTAGCTTTATCAAAAAGACCTTTTCTGTATTCTTTTTCAATCTTTTTCTTATCATCTACTACTACTTCATATAATAATTCAGTTGAATTAGAATATGTATTATTAACATTAGCTGTTTGTTCGCTAATTCTAACAGTAGCTCTTTTGGTTTGCACCCTTTCGGTAACATTCCCTTCGATGTCATACTTTACTTTAAACTCATTGTACGTCTGTACCATTTTTTTCTGTTTTTAATTCTGGTTCTAATGTTATTTTTGTTTTTAGATATGTTTCAAATTCATTTTTTAATACTTTGATTTCTTTAGTTAGTAAATCAAATGTGTTTATAGTTTTAAACCATTCGTTAAAATATAACTTAGCTTTTATATCTTCTGTTCCAACAGGTAATTTCACAAGTTCTTCATCGGTCTTATGTATAAATGGTTCTAACTTAATGCTTTTTTGCATTACTGTTAAGTTCTCAATATCATTATTGTATTCTGACTGATAGAATTGTAACAGTAAATAATCTAATGCTACTTTGCTAACACCTGATTTACGTGATGTCTCGTATTTCTTCCAAATAACATCAGGTGACTCTATTAAATATCTACGACCATAAGCAATACTAGAGCCTTTGTATATCTTTAGATAGAACTTGCCTACTAGATCAGTCATTTTCTTTTCCATGTCCTCAAAGGCATCAGAAAAGCCGTTTAATCGTTCGTTAACTGGTTGTACATTTAAAAAGGCTGCTGTTGCTGTTTCGTTTGTTGCATCCTTAGCCATTTTTGAACCCCATAACGTAAGCTCCATTAATGACATTAAGCCTTCTTGTTCTAATCTCATCTCTCCTAGTACTTCAATAGGAGGTGTCACATATCCAGCTAAATCAGGCGTTAATATTGGATCACCTGTTCCCGGACGTTCAACATTAATAACATCTGTAATATCTTTGTTTAGATTTTTACCTGTTCCAAAACAGGAGCCGCACGTCTTGCCTTCGATCATTCCAGTACCACCGCACGCTTGACAATCAGTTGCATATCTCCAAAAGATAGGATAACCATGCAAGAACTCATTAATATTTTTAATCGTTCCTGTTCTTAGATAATGATCTGCTAAACTAAGAACCAATTCAAAAGGACTTTCATTATGTGTTAAGTCTGAGTTGACAATATCTGAATTGATAATTGCAGGAACTTCTTTAAATGGATTAATGTATGTTTTATCTTCGAGTATTGTATATAACTCATCTTTTACGCTAATAGTATAATCCTTAAAATCATCGACAAATCTATATGTTTTTGTATGTAACTTTTCATCTTCGATAGGATTAAATAACACCCATTCAACAGTACGACCATCACTATAATAGTTTTGTATTGCCTTAATAGATTTGATTGTCGGATAAGTTTTTTCGCTGTTCCATTCAAAGAATACTAAGCCGCATGGATCAGTATAATACTTATTCGCTTGTATGTCTCTAATCCAGTTACGGATAGTCTTACCATGTCTTATATTGCCTAACTTATCGGTTAGTTTCTTTTCTTTAGAGTCAGTATTGAGATTGTAAATGTTACCGCCACCCTTCGCGCTAAATACTTTATCAATTGGTCTACTAATGTTAGCAAATACGTGTCTATTTGTAGTTAAAAATTTTTGTCTTAAACTTAATTGTTTCGGGTTTTCTATGTTATCTATCGTCTTAAGATAACCGGAAGTATGCTTACCGTTTATATGAACGTTAAGTCTTTTATGTTCTTTTATTGCTTCTGTAATCCAGTCAGGTTGACCACTTTTAATAATATCTACTATCTCATCAAACGTTTTTTGAGCCATAACTAAAGTATATGGCACAAAGATATGTAAAAATATTTGACATATCAAAATAAAATGTATCTTTTTTATACACTTTTTTATTTATAGTGTAAATCTTATACACTTTTATTAATACATTCCCGCTTTTTTTGTAGTGAAATACATTAAGATATACCTTAATGCTGCTAATCCGTCTGGTTCGTGTCCGTCTGGTTCAGGTATTATCTTACCATTACGATCTACTTTAAAAAACCACTTCTCAAAACCTTTTTTCATATTTACTGAGCGTTCAGTAATAAAAAGATTATAACCACGTACTTTATTAATTCCTAATATTTGACCTCCTGTGACTTTCTTAACTCCTTTTACATTGTATCTGTATTTGTTTAGATCATCTATTTCAGTACGTCCAGCAGAGTCAGCAATTATTAATTGACCTTTGTTATGTTTAACTAAGTCCATCTGATCTACTATTGCCATACGCTCGGCTCCATGTATTTTCTCAGGCATTAAGTTATTCAAACAAAACACTTCATCAATATAAAGATTATTATCTTTTAACCATACGTCAATTAATATAGTAGGATCTGGAGATACACCAAAATCCATTCCTGAAGGTATTCTAATAGCTGTATCTGGTATTGATTTACAAAAATTATATCTATATATTTGACGTTCAGAGTAAAAACCTGTTTGACCTTTTCCATAAACTCGGAACCATTCAATATTACCACGCCTTGACTCAATGAAATCCTTTTCACTCTCAGGGCACATCTCATTATCTAAATAGGTAACAATGATCTGTTCACTTATTGAATTGCCGTCTTTATCTGTTAGCTTTGGAACCTCTGTGTGTGCCCAAAACTCAAAGTCTGGATTATAATCTAAATATACATCTTCATGAGTACGCCCTATATAAGTACTTGCAATATCCCATCCAATTTTATTAGCTTCATTAATATAAAGTATATCACGCCTTTTAGATTTACCAGCCGATTTTTTATTATCTGAAATATATCTGAATTGTATTACCGATTGTCCTATCTTTAAATCTTTATCAGTTTTGTTATATGCCTTATCCCAGTCTAAATCACTCTCATAAAATTGGTTCTTAAAGTCTGCTATTGCACCGTCCTTTAAGTTATCATAGGTATCAGTCATTACAGTAATAAGGCGTTTCTTTTCGTTTGCTTTTTCGATTAGTATCTGAGCTACAGAAACATTCTTACCAGCCGCTTGCGAACCTTGGATTACTTTAATCTTTGCTTTGATTTGTTTTATCTTGTGATATGTACTTATGTGGAAGATCACTTGTCTGGAAATTGTGTTGATACGTTCTTATATTCGATAACCTGTTTTTGGTTTTGATCTACTTCTAACTTATCACCGTATTTTTTAGGGTTCATTTTTGATAATATCCATTTACGCGTGTCAACTCTTAACCTATCGCGTGCAATTACTGATTTGTTTTCTACTTCGCGACCGTCTGATAATTTTATTATGTCATCCCCAGTATCATCTGCAATATCAAACATATCTTCAAATATTATATCTGATCTTGCCTCGCAGGCGCGCACGTATAGTTTTACTTTCGCTTCATCTTTATCTAACCAACTAAAGAAAGTTTTAGATGAAGGCATTTTTTTATCCTTTAAAACCTGTCTTACTGGTCTACCTTTTTCTATCTCTTTACAAATAGATTCAAATACCTTTTCTATTTCTTTGTCGGTGTAAGCCATTACTTAATTACTTCATTAAAATTATCATCAATAGTTGTTAACCAAGTTGTACTTATTGGGCTTTTTTCTTTTGATTTAAAATAATTACAAACTATTTCGAATATATCATCTTCATTATTTGTTTCAACTAATCTATATTCGCATGAATTATCAAAAAATCTAATATCTACTAAAAAGGTTTTGTTTTCCATTATTCAAATCTTGTGTTTAATCATTGTTAATAATTCCCACTTAAATATTCTATTACTTTAGGCTTATCTAATTTGATTTCAATAACACAATTCTCTTTTATGTTAGTGTGTGTTATTGT
>Ga0207997_1002033_pt1 | contig 10320 bp, 16 predicted proteins | sample AntAceMetag02UKN_FD_184777 | JGI IMG/M metagenome (GOLD analysis project Ga0207997, IMG submission 184777) | Saline lake microbial communities from Ace Lake, Antarctica - Antarctic Ace Lake Metagenome 02UKN (SPAdes) (version 2) | ecosystem: Environmental > Aquatic > Non-marine Saline and...
ACAATAAACATTATTCTTATTACAACCAAACAAAATTACTTGCAGGGGTATGACATTATATCAACTAAATTTCAAACCCGAGAATTAGATTAACAAAAAGCCTCTGCAAGTTTTTATTTTTGCTTCTGCTACATATCTACCAGAAACACCTGCTATCTTTCCTGCTTGTTCAGTTGATTCACCTTTGCCTTCCTGAATTAATTCAGTAGGGCTATATTGATTCATACCTATTGTCATTCTTTTCTTTGCTTCTTCTTCAAACAAAGGTAATGCATCCACACCAACACAATGCCTGTATTGTTTGTTATATTCTTTTATTCCTGCTTTATGATTCTGTCTGTATTCGTTTGGCTTCTATAACATAACCCTTTGAAACATTGTATTGTTTAGCAACTTGTTCACTTGAACGATTTTGTTGTACCATTAATGGTCCAACAAAATTAGGTTTTCTTATTTGTCTTTTCTTAGCTTCAGCTTCAAACAAAGGTAATGCATCCACACCAACACAATGCCTGTATTGTTTGTTATATTCTTTTATTCCTGCTTTATGATTCTGTCTGTATTCTCTTGCTTCTGCTACATAACTCCTTGAAACACCTGCAATCTTTCCTGCTTGTTCAGTTGATTCACCTTTTACACCTTCCTCCATTAATGGAGTAAGCTGGGGATTTGTTCCACCTGTTGATGTTCCTTGCCTTTTCTTTGCTTCTTCTTCAAACAAAGGTAATGCATCCACACCAATACAATGCCTGTATTGTTTGTTATATTCTTTTATTCCTGCTTTATGATTCTGTTTGTATTCTCTTGCTTCTGCTTTATGATTCTGTCTGTATTCTCTTGCTTCTGCTTTATGATTCTGTCTGTATTGTTTGTTATATTCTTTTTTTCCTGCTTTATTTTTATTATTGTATTTTTGATAATATTCTTTTGCTTTTGCTTTGTTTCTTTGATGATATTTTTTGTTATATTCTTTTATTCTTGCTTTGTTTTTTTGGTAATATTTCTTATCACTTTCTTTTTTGCTTATTCTCTTTTCCTCTGCTGTTAGTTTGTGTTTCATTTATTTTTCCACTTCCCTTATATGATTACATTACCAAACAATCAGATGATTTTTTATTTAGGTGTTTTAAGTATGATTTTATAGGTTATTAGTAGGGGGGGATTGTTTAGTCCATCTTATATGGTAACCAGATGTCCTACGCCTTTTTTTATCCTTGCTCCCTTTTGGTCTGCCTAACTGCTTACCCTGCTTTTTTGCCCTTGTCAGTCCGTCATTGATTCTATTAACAATAAGCTCCCTTTCATATTCAGCTAATACCATTAACATTCTTAAAAACATCTTGCCTTCTGGTGTTGTTGTATTAATATTTTGGGTTGCGGATATAAATTCTATACCTTTATGCCTAAATTCTTCAAATAGATTTATCAAATGCTGTAATGACCTACCTATTCTATCTAACTTATATACCAAAACACCTTTAAAAAAACCTGAACGCATATCTGCAATCAGCTTATCAAACTCTGGTCTGCTTTCTTTTGAACCAGATTGTCCTATATCAAGATATACTTTGTATATCTCCAGGTTATTTCTGGTAGCATACTCTTTCAAAAAGGTTTCCTGAGTAGTTATGTCTTGCTTATCTACTGTTGAAACCCTACAATATATTCCTATTTTCATCTTTTTAATTGATTATTACAGGCATACAAACTAAATTCACTATACAGGATATACAGGAAATAATTTTTTAGTTTGCATACTCTCTGTAATCTGAATAATTCAACCCGTTATTTTATCCTTTAATCTTTCTTCCCCTGCATAAAAATCAATGTCATCATCATTAAAAGACACGACTTCAAAACATTCCTTTGTCCTGTTTATGCTCTTAATAACTTTTATACTTCGTCCAAATATGCCGAAATGCAACACAAATTCGACTTCTGCGATTGATAATTTATTTAAATTTTGTAGGATTAATTTTAATTCTTTCCCGTGTTGTTTGTCTTTTAACATTTCAAAAGCTTTGCCAGGATTAATGAAACGCAGCTTTCTCCAATAAAAAAGACCTCCTGAAATAAATCCAAATCCAAAAAGGAAAAGCAAAACAAAAAAAATATAGACACCGAAATAAATATCCATTATATTAAACCCCATAATCTTAATGCTATTGCCAACAATATTAATACAATAAACACCGGCAAAACTATATGTATTAATATGATCCTTTTGTTTTCATTGTTTAATTTCATTTTTTTTGATTGTTATTGTTTATTTATTTTTTATCGGATAGTATTACCGAACTCTCCCCTATCTTCCTTATATAATTGTTTTCTTAGGGATTTTGCCTTATTTGGTGCTATTCAATATTTAATACTCTGTCATATTCTTCCTTGCTTACAAACCATTTCTTGCCAATCTTCTTTGCTTTAATTGTATTACTTTGAATTAATTTTATAACCTGGTTGCCTGTAAGAGAAAGCTTATCTGCGAGTTGTTTTATAGGCATAAAGGCAAAAGAAGATGTATCAATCTGATTAAGGTAGTCGTTTAAATTATCCCCTTTCCTGCTTAAATATTCCTGCAAATCAACACTTGACGGGAATTTTTTCCGGAACGAACCATGCCAAAAACTGCCGGATGGCAAACGCATTTGACTTATCTTTTTCTTGGTGCTTTGGAGGGTGTTAATTATCTCGATTGCTTTCGACATATACCCTGCATAATTCCCTTGATCTATTACTCTGATTAAAGTATTAATTCGATGCGTTCTTATGTAACTATCTATATTGAAATAAGACGGGCAACACAATATAACAGATATATTCTTTTGACGCTGTAACATAAATAACTTGTTTAACTCAATGCTTTTTGTTGTCATCGCTTCCCTGCTGAACATGAGGACTCCACCTTCATCAATGATTATGCAACTTCCTGGTGGTGCGATTTTAAGTTGTTGGATATATTCGAAAGCAGTAAAGCACACATTTTTTGCAGTAAAATCGGGATCAATCCACGCACCCATTTGGATGGCGAGGGTGCTTTTTCCCGTTCCCTCTTGTCCTGTAACTAAACAAAAATGATCTTTATTCTTATTGACTAAATCGCAGTGCATTTTATAACATCGGGCAATCATCATCCGGTCGAAAAGCCACCCATTTTTTTTATTTGCCATGAACCAATTTTTAAATTTAGAGTTCCCCTTAAATCGTGGAAACTTTTTTAACCAATGGTTTAATAATTCTTCCCAACTTCTATACTCGTCATTTGGTTTTCCACTTGTCATTTTAATCAAATATCCCCTGATCTGCCAATCCTTTCTCCGTCAATAATAATCCATGATCGCTCATTGTTTGCATTAAAAATAATTCGTAATGCCTGGCAATATCCTTAATTTCAATCCATGCTTTTAAGTATCTTATATTGGTTGTCCTCTTGCCTGTATCGTCAATTATTACCGGTCTATGAATATCATTAATCCATTTGTTTGTTGTTTTGATTATTTTGTTTCTGTGGTCGTTGCATGTTTTTTTTTCTTCATCCATTAATTGTGGATAAGCTTCGATATAAATTCTTTCCAAAGCTGAAAGATAATATTCATTATCATTTTTTGGCAATCCAAATTTAATACTAAACAATCCTTGATAAGATGCGTGTGCCATTTGAATTAATTTATCCAATCTCATAAGAACTGCAATCGAACTATTAAACTCAGTTTTGGTTTTATCTTTTCCTAATGTTTGTGTCATTTTTATTTTTCTCCAATATTTGATATATAATAGATTACTACTTTTAAGTAGTAATTATTATAATACCATATATTTAACCTAATAAATCCTTTAATGCGTTCTGCTTCTTTTGTGTTGCTGGATCTGAACTTGTTACAATCTCAGCCCTCTTTGATGTGGTTGTCAAGAAATTCCTCTCTCCGTTAGCCAATGCCCTAAAACATCCGGGTTCGCTGATACTTTTGAATAACCTCGTAAGCATAGAAAGATTGCTTACATCAATAGAATAATCCTGAAAATGCAAAGCAAGATGTGAAATCCATGAGATTGTTGTATGTTTTAGTTTGTTTAAAATCTGCTCTTCCGAAAAATTACTCATTAAAAGGTTTCTTGAAATCATTGGTCTTATGAAAGTTTTAAAAGCATTTATCCCCAAATTATTCATAATAGGTTTTGCCCGTTTATAAACCTCTTTTCCCTCCTCGTTTATCCTATCAAAATATGTTATTTTGTCATACCTTACATTTCCGTCAGCATCCACCGATTTTTTAAGTCGCTGTAAATCCAATATGTGCTGATTTAATTCATCGATAAGGTCTTGTTGCCAACGCACCAACTCAGGATTTTGATTAAATTCCATTCCTCCGACTGCCATTGATAAAGCTGAACCTTCCTTTTCTGCCTGAATTTCTTTGTCTAACATTTCCCCTTGCATTCTTTGTTCTCTTTTTTCTTGTAATCCTCCAAATATTCCCATTTTAAAACCTCCCTGTTTTAAGTCCAGGCGACTATTATTTTAACTTGCTATATAATTATAAGTTGGTTTTCTGTTTCCTATTTTTGTTTCTTCATAAAGGAAATTCCCGTCTTTATCGTCAATAACTTTGGTGCTTATATCCCTCATAACCTCAACCATTTTTCTGTTTTGTTCTTCTGTTAAATCATCCGGGTTTATTTCTCGCAAAAGGTCTAAGGGTTCAATAAATTCTTTAAATTCCTCTTTGGCATTTGCATTATCTATAATTTCCTTACAGATTTTTTTAAATTCTTTTTCTTCCATTTTTGTTTTTTAGGCAAGGCAATTTAAGGGAAAACACTACTAAAAACCCCTGATTGTCTTGCTTTCTAAATGTCCTAGTTACCATACTTTTTGATTTTTCTTTTCAGATATTCTTTTTTACACTTTTTACACAAAAAACCAATGTGATTATAATAAAATAATTCTAATGCTATAATATTGCATCTTGCACATTTCCGGATCGTGCTTTTTTTCTTTGGTTTTGTTATCATCATAATACACCTGCACAAGCATCACAATATGGTGCTTTGCCTGTTGAATCTTCATAATGCCAGCCATTAATGTGTTTTGCTCCACAGAAAACGCATGGTAAAAATACAGAATCAATCTTACGAAATTGTTTGCCATCTGCCCGTTTTATTGGAAAATTTGCTTCATTTTCCTCATTTTCACTCATAACTATTTTACCTGCGCTATCCCCCCCCACTTTTTTGGAGTAGTCCAAAAAGGCAACAGGGGATAAGGCACATATTCCCACACCAAGTTTGTAATATGAAACATAATTTTTATACCCACCATTTTCTTTTGATGTATTAGTTATACTAACCAACTTTAACATTTTAAGTTGCTCACATATATTCCTTATACTTGTTTCTGGTAATGTTACCTTATGGTTAATCTGTGGAATTGTGCAACCCTCCAAAGTGTTATTTTGTGAATCTCTGATAGCTTCTAATATCTTTAATCTATCTTGTGGTGCTGTGGATAAAGCTACATTAATAGCTGTGATTACATCTTCTTTCTCAACATTACTATGACCTCGCACACATGCCAAAGCCCTACATAACTTCTTTAATTGCTTAATAAGTCTTGTTGGCATTTCAGGTGTAGGTATAAAATCAAAGTAAAAATCACTTTGGCCTGAATGAATAGTAACAGGAGTTCTACAAATAGCCAAGAATTTAGCAACTTCTATTAAGGGTTCTGCATACTTTTCTGGAAACTTTATTTCTGTTACTTTTAAATTTGTTAGAAATCCCATAACAGCTTTTTTTATTTCTTTCCTCATATGTGTTTCTTTTCCTTCTTCTTTCTCTGCTTTTCTTGTAACCCTATCAGATTCCTCAACCCATCTATATTTCAAAAACCTTTCTCCTAATTGTTGCATGACTTTCCAATGCTTGTCTATAATTGGTGTTACTCCTGCAATAAAACCAAATCGTGCTTCATATTCTATTTTCTCATCAATAGTTCCAAACTTTTTAGAATAAAAACCATCATATATTTCTCTTAACTGTGCTATTATTTCCCTTCTTTCATCTTTTTGTTTTTCAAGAACTGTTGTAAAGTCTTTGAATAATAACATCTTTCCATTTAACTGTGGTAATAAATCATCTATCTTTACCCTTTCTTCTCCTACCCCCACCATAAGACCTGACACAAAAGTTTTGCTTGTTAAATCTGATAGATGGTAATAGTTTATTCCTCTTATGGCTCTTAATATTTCAGTTTTACATCCTCCTGGTGGTGCTATAAGGAATAACCATAAAGGTTCTCCAGGTATTTTTTCTGATAAACTAAATGCAAATATAATATCAATAACTTCCATATCCTTTATTGAAAGCCATTTATGTATAACTTTCTTACACTCAGTTAAACTAAAAGGTTTATAATCTTCTTCTTTGACTTCAATATCTTTTTTCTTTTCTAACCATTCCTTTTTTTTAGTATTATACTTTTCAAAATCATTTTCAAGATTAACCCTTAATTTTTTCTTTTCTTCTTTAGTAAATGTTTTATAATCTTTCAAAAATTCTATAAAATTATCAAAAGGTCTTTTGCTCATCCAGAATTTATAACCAAAACTGAATGTATCAATCCTTTCCTTTCCCTTAAATATAGTAACTTTATGTTTTCCCTTATGGTCTGGTCTTTCTATTCTATATGTTTTTCCTCCTTGTGTTTCCTCTGATATTGTTTCTGTTAAAGGTGTTTCTTCTTCCATTTTAAAGAACCCCCTGACTCATTACACCAAAATAAGATGTATTTTTGAACACTCTTTTGACTTCTTCAACTGGAATTTTTGCTGCATAATCACAAGCATTATTTAAAAATATCTCTGGAACTTTCCAAATACCAAAACTATTAACTCTTGGAAATTTAACATCTTCTAACTTTGTCTGTGGTTGTTTATCAGGGATTTTTTTATCAAATAAGTAGGTGCAATAATAACCTGTCTTTAGATTCTTTTTGCCTATTGTTCCAAGCAAATGATGCTTTGATTGATTTTCTGGCACACCATTAGTTTTCCAATCATTATCAGAAAGATAACAGATATATTGATATACCTTAAAACACAAATCCTGTAAATCCATTCTGTTATGTCTGGCATAATACTTAATACTATCATCTAAATAAATGTGTATCCTTATGTTTCTGCCCGTGTATAATAATTCAAAAGGCACTTGTTGAAGTCCATTTAAGAACTTCAAAAACTTATCTCCTATTATTTTTACATTTTCCCAAGTATCATCGGGATCTAAAATTATTTGTCTGCCATCAAATCTGCATATATCTTGAACTACTTTATTTTCATCATGTAATTTAGAATTAAAATAAACATGCCTATTTTTACCAAAGTAATTCTTATGACCCAACCCATCCCACACCCAAACAGGTAACATCACTAAAGAACCTATCTTTTCAAAGTAATCAATTTGTTTTAATACAAAAGGATTAGTTGTCATTGTTGCCTCCATTACTTATATAATTCTCTTGAAATTCCTTATCTGTGTCTTCAATGCTTAATATTTCTCTAATAGGTATATGGTGTTTTTTCCTTGCTGTTTTTAAAACTAAAAACACATCATCTTGAGAAAGAATAATACCAAAAATAATTCTTGGATCATCTACTTGTCCGTATTTTAATTTTTTGCAGAATACCTTTGCCTTTTCTTTTGACTTCATTTAATACACCTCCAGTATATTTTTATTCTATCACCAAAAAATTCATAGCTTTTTGCCCTGCAATCTTACAGCCATCAAAAAACAATCTTTCAATTAACCCATGATCCTGTTTTTCATTATTGTAATTAAATCCCATTTTGTTTTCACCTCTTTTTATATTTCAACTCCCAAAATTCCTAACAATTCTATCATGTCGGTATCAATCAAAGCCCTGTTTGCTTTTAGATATGCTATATCTTCCTGTTTAATTGACATTTTGAACTGCCTCCCTTATCCACTTAGCCACCAAAGAGGATTTAGTCCTATCTCCATCCCCCTTTCGCACTATCTCAAATGAATTAAAGTCCTTTTCACTTAAACAAATCATTACACGCTTTTTTTCCATTTTTAACTTAACTATTAACCTTTTACTGTAATAAGTGCTTATCCTTTTTATATCTTTCGTTTTTTGTCGGTTTGGCGTAAAACTGTCTACTGTTTTAGGGGTTTGGGCGTTTAACGGTAAATTATAGAAACATTTAAATAATTTAAAGATATACTACTACTAATTAAGGTGTTTTGATAGGGGAAAAGATGGTAAAAATAAACATTCCAAAGACGAGAAAGGTATTAGATTCTCTTATGGTTTTACATAATGATGTTAGAGCAAAAATCTTTGCTATTGTTATAGATGGGGAAAAATTACAGAAGGAATATAATATCAGAAAAATACACGATGAATTAAAGAAGGATAAAATAGAAATTGCATATAAAAACTGTGCTTTGCATATAAAAGAATTAGAAAAGGCAGGATTATTACAACTAAAAATTCAAAAGTATAGTCGTGGTCAAGAAACAATAATAAAACCAACAGAGAAAGCTCACAATATAGCAAAGTTCTTAGTTGGTATTAAGGCTAACTTTTTTTAACTTTATTTCTTTCTTTAACTTATTTATGATAAACTCCTGTGCAGCATCTATTTTTGTGTTGAGTATTGCCATTTCTTTTTTATGTTTCTCATCTAAAGCTGTCATTTCTTCCCTTACTTTCAACAATTCATTTACAAAGACCTTCTTAGCTCCCTGCTTCTGATATGCCCCTGAACGCCTTATATAAGTCTTTAACTGGTCGCTGGAATAAGCCCAACCATACCTCTCTGCAAGCATATTCATGTTACCGTCAAGCTCTCTGGCGTAGAATGTGGCACTGCTGTGCCTGAGTGCATGACAGGTTACTTTCTTACCTAATAATGATTGGCTGTTTTCCTTTAATTTTCTTAGGTAATATTCATAACTTATATTAAAAATAAGGTCTATGTCTTTTAGTTGCTGGAAATAAGAGCTGTTCATAAAGCTCTTTATGTCCTCTTGAAACTGAGGAATAGGTATCTTTCTCTCCTCTGTCTTTGATGCATTGCATTTAACCCAGAAGCATTTCTCATTTTCATAAAAGTTTTCCCATGTTATATCCTGTTTTTTTACAGAGAGCATTTCTTGTATTCTAAATCCAGAATCCCAAAGTAATAAAGTTAATATTCTGTATTCTGGCTTTGAGAATGTATTTGCCAGCTTGATTACTTCTTGCTTTGTTAAGACTGGCTTTTCTTTTGGTTTCTCATCTTTGTTGATTTTTGTTTTAATCCAGGCAACTTCTTTAGGATAAAGTTCATTATTCCCTTTATACCATTTGAAGAATTGTTTTAAGAACTTCTTAATATCGGATTTTGTGCAGCCAGAAAAAACATTGCCATCTATCTTTTTGAATTTATCCCTGTTAAGATCATCAAGAAACTGCTCAATATCATCTCTTTTTAGTTTATCAAACTGCTTGGTTATGCCTCTGGAAACAACATTAAACATAGTCTTAAGCTTATTTCTGCGTTTTTCTGTTAGTCCTTCATTAAATAAATGAGATTCAAAACTGTTCCATGTTGGTTTAATCTCTTTTTTGGTCATATCCTATAAGAAAGCATAACTAATATATAAATATTCCCTTACTTCCTACCTTTTTCATAGTTCCCGCTCGGGGCTTGAATAAAAAGGTAGGTTTTCAGGGATTATTAGAATTCTTGATTAAACCCAACCCAACATTTAACACAAAATGCTGGGTTCTCGTGCATTATATACAAAAAGAATACAAAGACTTTATATTGTTCTAATCTTTCTCTCAATTCTTAATAAAATTTTTTTGATATCGGACAAATCTGCTCCTTGTAACCTCATATAGCACTCAGGACAAGCAGGGTATTTACCATCAAAAAACAAAGTCTCACTCTTTGTTGCTATTTTTACACTCTTTCTACAAAAAATACAATCATATACTAACATAATTAATCGCTCCTTTTAATATATGTATTGGGTTAAATATAAAAACTTTACTATATACATCAAAATCTTTCAGAAACCCCGTAAGAATGGCTTATTTTAAGCCACAAGGCTTATTAAAAACTAAAATAATATTAATATATTAAATCTTTTTTGGACTTGCGGGAGGTCCCAGAAGTTTATCAACCTCCTGCAAGTTTTATTCTTATAAACAATCAGATGATTTTTTATTTAGGTGTTTTAAGTATGATTTTATAGGTTATTAGTAGGGGGGGATTGTTTAGTCCATCTTATATGGTAACCAGATG
>Ga0207997_1002034_pt1 | contig 10319 bp, 15 predicted proteins | sample AntAceMetag02UKN_FD_184777 | JGI IMG/M metagenome (GOLD analysis project Ga0207997, IMG submission 184777) | Saline lake microbial communities from Ace Lake, Antarctica - Antarctic Ace Lake Metagenome 02UKN (SPAdes) (version 2) | ecosystem: Environmental > Aquatic > Non-marine Saline and...
CTAGAGAACCCATAGAACCCCATAATCATCTTTGCCTCTAAAATATCTAAACCATTAAGTTTCTTAATTTCTCCAGACCAATGCCTTTGATGATATTCCGCAAGTGGTATTCCCATTACTGCTGTTTCTGGTATAGTTTCTATATATTCAACAAGCACTTTAGCCCAGTTGGGTGGCATCAAGAAATCTGAATCCATCTTGAAAATCCAATCACCTGTAGAAAGAGCATAACCTTGATTAACTGTCTTCTCTATTCCTAAATTATAGGTTCTTGTAACAGAAATATCAGGACATAGCTTTCTCATAACTTCCTGAACTCCATCAGTAGAACCATCATCAACCCATACCCACTCTAATTTCTCGGCAGGTATTCCAGCATTCTTGATGTTTTCACTTATACAGTCCTTAGTTAAGATAGCCCTGTTATGTGTTGGAACTACTATGCTAAACTTCATAACTTTTGAATTGTAAAGAATAATTCTTCACCAATCTTCTCATTTTTAATAATAACAAAGTCAGGTAATCCAGACCTTGTAAAGGCTTCTACTTTTTGTTCGTTCCAGAACGACTTATGTCCTGGATAGAAAGCAGTTCTAGAGTCTGAGTGTGGAAGTCTATTCTCCATATTTCCTTTCACTTTTAAGACCCTTAATACCTCTTTAAAGAACTCTATCTCTTCATCTACGGATAAATGTTCAAGAAAATGTGATGTTCTAATCTTGTCAACTGAGTCATTAGGGAAAGGTAACCCATTAGTTACATCCCAGATAATAGCTTGTCCGCAGTCCCTGTTATCTATTCCATAGTGATTTTTCTCTGTTTTAGAAGCACAACCAATATCTAAATTAACTTTCTCGTTAAAATCTATATGTGGTATTTTGTTCATCTTATTTTTTATCAAATACGTCTTCCCATTTTACAACAACTTTGCTTAGGTCTCTATTCTCCTTAACCCAATTTTGTTGTTTCTTTAGAAGTTTAGCTCTAAACTTTTTATCTACGATTAGTTTCTCTAACTTCTTAGTCCAGTCTTTTAGATTATTTTTAGCCGTATAGCCTACCTCACCTTTATAAGGCAAAACATCAGATGCTAAGGTTACTGTTCCTGCGGCTGCATACTCATAGAACTTAAGACAACTCTTAGAGTGATTAAATTTATTATCTTTTAGTGGTGCTAGTCCTATATCAAAGTTAGCTTTCCTCATAATAGCTGGGAACATTTCTGGTGGATAGAATGGGATATGAAACCAGTCTAATCCTTTTAGAGAAGTAAATAATTCAAGAGCAGTCTTGAAGTATAAGTTCTTCTCTGGCTTTAATCCTTGTGTCATTAATCTTTCATACATAAACATTTCTGATTCTAATGGACTACCAGTCATTCCTTGTATTGCAAACTGAAACTTATGTTTCTTTTGTATTTCGTGTAATGCCTCTATAATAATCTTTAAGTCTCCCCAATGTGAAGCTGCTCCAGAATATCCTATTCTTAGTATATCATTCTTCGGTAACTTAGCACCTATAAGACTATAATCAATAGCATTAGGACAAACAAATACATTTTTATTAAACTTTCTTAATTTTTTAGCTAAGATTTCTGTGGTAGTTGTAATAGCATCTACTTCTTTCATTAAATGCTCATATTGTCTTTGTTTTATTTCCGATATACCAACAGATGGATTATCAGGATTAACTGTCCATAAATCATCATCTACCTCATAAATAACTCTCTTGCCCAATCTCTTATATTCTCTCATAAGAATAAGAGGGTCTCTAGGATAGTATCTACTAAAAACAACTGTGTCTGGGAACTCCATCCATTTATCTGGAATGTTAGAGCCCAATGATATAAACGCAATATCGTGTCCTCTATTTTTTAATGCTTCGGCAGGTAAGTGATTTCTGTAAAACCAACAACCTCCACGAAAAGCATAAGGACTGTCTAGTATGTAAAGTATATTCATAATTCTTTAATAAATTTAATAAATTTCTCAAATTCCTCTATCTTTCTTTGTATCTCAACTAATTCTTCTCGTCTTTCTGTTTTACCTTTCATTACTTCCTTAATAAGATAGTTTTCCATAATACCAAAAACTGCTAAGTCTTCTCTTTTGGTAGCCAATAAATGCCTACGAACTTTACGCTTGTAATAATTGACAACAATATCGTCAAAAAACTTTTTTATTTTCATAATTTTATTTTAATAAAATACCTGGCAACTACTTGCGGTAGAAAACCAGGCATTAAGCAAGTAGTTTTTCGATATATTTTCTTAATCAACTACTTCCATTATAAGTTATTAAAACTTATTTGTCAATAGTGGACTATATGTCGTTCCTTACAGGTACACATAAGAATCTAGAAGCATTCTTGTTGAACACTTTTTGACCCCAAATAGTAGATGTAACGAAGTTCTTACCTAAGAATCCATCACGGTCTCTAATGACCATACTAGGAGCCTTTTGTAATACCAAGTCAATTGCACCTTGCTTACCAAAGTATAGGTAGTCAGTTGCACCAGTTTCTGCGGCAAGATTAGCCGACATACCTGCGTCAGCAGTAATATTACCAGAAGGTAGGTTATTGGAAACATAAATATGGAATCCCATAAAGTCTCCAGCGTAACCATTTCTTAAAGTACTATCTGCAACATTGTAACCTACGTTGGCTGCTTTGTATTCGATTAAGGAAGCAACTGTAGGAGTTAAAATTGCGACCCAGTCGCCATTTTCTCTTACGTTGTTATCTCTTAATTCTTTTCTAGCAGAACTGAATACGTTGATAATATTAGCCGTAGTAGCACACAAAGCTCTTGTGTCAGTACCACCAGCAACCATATCGGCTGCGTCTCTAATATCACCAGCTGTAACTAATAGCAAAGCGGCGGTGTCAATGGAGTCTTTCAATCTGTAACCCATTTCTTCAGCCATTTCCATAGCGACACTAATATTGGCTTGAATAGCCTCTAAGTCGTCAACGTAAATTGCGACAACTTCTTTAGTATTAATGTCAATATATTCAAGGGTGAAATCAGGGGTTTGAGCTGAAAATCCTGTACCAGGAAGATAAGTTTGTGCAGATAAATCTCCAAAATAACTTTTGTTGATTTTATCTCCAACTGTTAACTCTCTCCTCATATCAAGATTACAAACATCCATTGCTACCATTGTCTTGTAAAGAGGGACTTGCAAAATCTCAGACCAAATGTCTGGGGTCATTGCACTTATCTCTGCTCTTGTAGCTGCCATAATTTTTTAATCCCTCCTAAACGAACTTGCCTATTTCTTCTGCCATTTCTTCTGATAAGATTTAGGCTTCCGAATTAAGCCTAGCTTTTGAAAGTGTATATCCTTTTCATCGATTGTCATCTCAGATAAAGGTTTTTCTTCTTCCACGCCTGGTTGTTTAGTCGAGGGCGTTAATTCTTTCTTTTCTAATTCGACTTTTTCAATATGAGCTTTCTTCCAAAGTAGAAAGTCCTCGTCTTTTTTAGCTTCCGATAAAGAAATTCCTTTCATTTTAGCTTCAGCTATTAATCTGCCTTGTTCGGCTTTATCTAGACCAGATAGAGCAGAGGTTACTTGAGCTATTTTTTCAATATCGCCTAGTGCTGGGAGTTTGTCCTCAGTCTTGGCTTTCAATTTTTCCTCAAGAGATTCTCTTAGCTTTTTCTCGTCTTGATACTTTCCGTAAAAAGCATCAGCTCTAAGATTAGGGTCAGACTTCTTCTTGTCTTTGTCTCCAACCTTATCCTTATCTTTATCTATATCGTCAGTAGTTTGGTCTACCGTTTCATTTGTTTCGGAAGTTGTGTCTTCCTTTTTTTCTTCTTCCATTATTATTTTAAAGTTAATGGTTACTTTTAAAACAGTTTATGGAGATGTTGAGCTCCTGGAACAGTTTATGGAGATGCTAAGCTCCTAAAGTAGTTTATAGAGATACTGAGCTCCTCGACTTTTTAACTATAATCTTCTTTCGTTATTTTTGGAATATCCTCTTTTAAGAGGTCTAATTTTCTCATTATGTTTTTAAAACTTTTTATAGCTATTTTTCTACCTAGTGTTTCTTCCCAAGACTCAACTGTCGTCATATCATTCATTTCTGTAATCTTCTCTTCTAAAAACTCCTTAAGAGCTTTACCTTGTGGACTCTTAGCTAACTTTTTTAATTCTTTTAATCTTTGTTGCTTATTCATAATCTTGTTTCTGTTGGTGGTCTCCCAACTTGTTGTGCTATTGGAGCTGAGACTCCTCCACCTGCACCTCTTGGTTGTGGTAGGTTCTCTAACCCTCTAGCTTGAATTTCTGGTTCTATATCTATAGGTGAGATTCCACCTTGTTCTAAGTATTTATAAAATATCTTTTTCTTTGCAGGGTCAGTTAATACTGTTGGGTCTGCTGTAATAGCTTGTAATGCTTGTAATAAGTTTGCAGCTCTTACACTTGTATCTATTGATTCACCTGTAATAACTATATCAATATCGTATTTAATGCCTTTATAGAAGTTATCTCTAATTTTAATAAACTTCTCTTTCATATTCTTGATACTCTCCCCTATTAAGACTCTCTTTAGTTCTATAAATCCCTTTGGAGGTATTACTCCTTTCTTTTTAACAAACTCAATTATTTGATTATTCAATTCTCTAATCTCCAATAAATTATTCAACTTATCAAGGTCTTCACCAGCTATTCTAAGTATGTGCTCTGGTGTCATATCTTTTTCAAACTGTGGAAGTATAGCTTCATAAAGCAATGTCTTTACGTCTAAAGCTATGTTTTCTCTAATTTGTCCGAAGTATGCACCTGCCATACCTGCTGCTATTTTAGCAGAACCTAATGGTGTTCCTGCTGGTAATCTTGCACCAGATACTACATCATAGGAAACTGTTAGTTCATCCCTAGTACCCATCCATCTATTTATTTCTGTTGGATAAACAGCTAAATTCCTATCACTCATATCAACTTGTGTTAAAGGGTCTTCTGTATTTAAGACTTCACCATTAACAACATCTGTTAACAAGTTTCTTTGCACTCCATCATCTCTTGTTTGCCACAATCTTAATGCTGTCCAGAAAGTAGCCTTAGCTCGTAAGTTTGTTAATTCATTAACTCTAATCTGTGGGTCAAATAGTATTTCTACTCTACCTACACCAAGCCATCTGCCTGGTATCTTCTCCCAATGAAACTCCCAGTAAGGATGTCTCTTTACTTCGGTTTCATCTAAAAGATAAGAGGATTGCTGTACTACGTCTTCTGAAACATCGTCATCTGTTATTCCTGCTTTACCAGCCATTACAATTCTCTTGTAAATATACTCTCCTTTGTCTTCTACTTCTCCGTATCTCTCATAGACCTGTATAAACTTATTATTCTTACTGCTTCTAAAAGACTTTAATGTTTCCTTTACATTGTCCCATCCTTTCTCTTTTCCTATTCTCTTAAACTCATAAGGAGTATAGTTATGTCTTTCTGTGATGTAACTTGATTGGTCAAGACTATCTGCGTCTTGGTTTATCATAAAGTTTCTAAGGTCAACAAAGTGAGGTTTTCCACTTATAACTTTTAAAACTACTGAACCAAAGATTGGTAATTCAAAGAACATACGATTAAGAACCTTTCCGAACTCTTTGTCTTTCATCCAGTATTTAAGGTCTCTCTGAAAGAACCAAGTCTTTAGAGGATTGCCACCTGCTGCTGTCTGAATGTTTATATCTTTAGTATCAAAGTCAACTGCTTTTGTAGAAACATTACAAGGATTTCTAACTAAGTTTAAAAAATACTTTTTATCTCCCTGTGAGTCTATATCGCCAGATTCAAAGGCTGATAGGTAGTAGTAATAAATCCTTTTAATCGTTTCCCATTGACTAAACTGAAGCTTGTCAATGATAGTAATTTTCTTTGATTTAAAGTCTTCTACCTCTTTTTGTATTGTTGTTAAAATGTCCATAAGTTATTTATAAAAGTTCCTAATACTAACATTATAACATATATAAATAATTTGTCCAATTTTGTCAAGTGTTTAGAAATATTGGAAAGTTTTTTTAATAGGAACGACCTTTTTTCTTGCTTCTCTAATAGCTGTAATTTCAGGAGATAAACCCCAATAACCCAATAAGGTACTCATAACATCGTCATCGTGATAATTCCTTTGTGCTCCTGCTCCCTTTTGTCTAGCTACATCTGTCCAAATAAATGTTTGTAATTCATCTATTGTATTAGAGTCATAAATCTTAGGGTATCCAGTTCTTAATAGTTTCTGAAAGTGAGCTATAAGAGCTTGTTTAGATTGGTGGTCTGTCCAGAAACCTAACTTCATTGTTTGTCTCTTTTCCCTGTAATTGAAATGCTTTCTTCTATAAACCCTTAAATCTTTTATTCCCTCAACTAAAGCTGCTCCTGCTGCATTAGACTCTGGAATTATTAGTGGTTTATTATATTCCTCATATAAAAACTGAACCTTGTTAATAAGTCCTGGTATTGTAATGAAACCATTATATTTTGCTACCTTTCTACCATCTGAACTAACAACAGATATAGAACTAGGGTCTATTGAACCCTCTGATGGGTCAACTCCCATCTGATAAGTCTTTCTAGCATCAAAAGCTTCATATATTTCACAACCTTGTCTTATCATTTTAGGTTCTCTGTTCATAGCTTTTAGTCTGACTATGTGTTCCTTACTAAAAACCACACTATCAACTAATATATCTGGAGACCAAGTACCCTTAACATACCTTTCTACCCAAATATCACTATGGTCTAATAGGTCATCTATATAGTCCTGCGTCAAGTTTGCCTTGTTGTCAAGTGTAGAACTCTGTAATAGGAAAGTATTTTTCTTTGTATCCTTTTTAAAGTACTTATAAGCCCAGAAGTTAGCTGGATTACAAGTCATATTACCTTGTCTTATAGGAACATTAGTCCTTCTAAGACGTGTTGTAAGAGCTGTAAAGACCTCTTGGTCTATTTCCTCTAGCTGGTCAATAAAAAAAGCTCCTAAGTTAAGAGATTTAATTTTCTGTTGTGCTTTCTTAATATTGGACTCTGTTCCAGACTGCATAGCGTCTAATCCCATTAAAATAATCTCTGAACCATTAAAAAAAGAGATAATACTATCCTTAACTCTGTATTTATAGAGGTTTGCTGGGAGTATTTCAAATAAGTCTGGTAATAAAGCCCTAGTAACATCAGATAAATACTGTCTTCCTAGTAAAATACGATTTTTAGGAAAACATAAAGACATTAAAATCAGCTTCATTAACAAAGCAAATGACTTTCCTGACCCAAAACCACCATAGAATAAGCAATATCTTTCTTGTGCATCTATAAATTGCTTCTGCTTTGGAGTAAAATTGTATGTTTTATTATTAAGCTCTATTCCTTCTATCTTTCCCTGTAATAATAACTCACCAATTCTTTGCCATTCTTTTACTAAGGCAAGATTCTGCATTAGAACTGCGTCTTAGGAAATCCTAGCTCTGCTCTTACTACCTTGTAGTCTACATCCTTTAAAGGAAAGATTTTCTTATTATCCCAAAAGATAATAGCTAAATTATCACCTAGTTTAGTGGTAGATTCTTTTAATAAGTGTTGCCAATTCTTCTCTGTCATTGTTTTCTCTACCTTGAAAGGCATAATTCTTAAGTCTTTTTTGTTTAAAAATACAATTTCCATATTATTTTTCTTTACTAATAATAACTTTTACTGTACCTGCCTCAAGTTCATTCTGCTCTGTAGGGTACAGGTTCTTTGCCTTTATCCAAATATCAATAGCTCTGTTCTTAGCAGATAAGCTATCGTCTTGCTTAATGTTCTTATTAAGCTCTCTTGCTACCTCTGACCCACTTGCTAGATACTTAGTTAAAGCATTTTGATATGTCTTAGTTTTCTCTATTTGTATTCCGTGATGAATATCAGAATAACCAGCCTCTAATTGAGCATCTGATTTGTTTTTACCACTCATTCTACTTTTAAGATATTTTACAGGTTTAGAATTAGGGTCTGCCTTTTTTTTATAACCTTTTGTTTGTTCCATAATTTTACTTATATTTAATATTATTTATTTTCTGGTAAGAAGAAACTTAGAAATGTCTCTGGAAAGTATCCGTGAGTTGATTGTATATGAAATAAGAAATCGCCTTTAAGAAAAGACATTAAGGGTTTTCTTTGTTTTGGAAACTTATTGAGTATTCCTTCTGGAAACTTACACTTACAAAACGGACATTTCTTTTCCTTATCCATTACTATTAATGCTCTAAGAGCTTTTTCTTCTTTATTCATAATTCTATCTTATCATAATAACAAAAATAAGTCAATAGTATAGTATGTTTTGGAGCATTTAAGCTTAAATCTTCCTTATAGGCACATTTCAAAACAATAACATCTTGTAAGAAAGCACCATATTAAAGTATACAATGTCTCACGGAGGATATAAAAAATAATCAACCTTTTTAATCTTAACCTTTAAAAATTATATGTTTTTTTATAGTTTTTATTAATACCCCCCTATCTTGTATATATTAGTCTTTAATTTCAGTATGTGTAGATGGGGTATATATATATATTCCCTCTTAAATTCTGACTCTAATACCTCCCCCCCTATTTATTTTAGAGAGTGTGGGGTGTGGATTATCTTTTTCCCTATCTTTCTATCTTCTTTGTTGTTATGTATTATCTATTATTAACTATGATTAAGATTAAAGCTCCCAATTGTAGTAATACACTTGATGACTTATATCTCTATTGGTTGAAACAAGGCTTAGGTTGGCGTTTAGAGGCTCTTAATATGGATTATTACTATACTTTATAGGGGTTATATTGTTACTGCTTCTCTATCTCTATTGGTTGGTTGTTGGTCGCTGGATTATATCGCTACATCTTTATCAGGTTGTCAATGGTGTGCATAACTATTGCTATTCTATGTTTCTTTACTACAAGCCAACTGTTAATAACTATGGTGTTATAGCCTTAAATTGACATAATATAGACAAGATACTTGACATAGTTTAGTGGTTTGATATAATGTAGTTAGAAAGGTCGTTTATAAAACAATAATAGAAAGATGAATAAGATTTTTGTAGAGTATCTCAAGACATTACCAATAATTCCAAGAAAAGATGAGAAGGGAAGAATTGTGGTGGTATTAGGAAACAGGGGAATTAGGTCAACCTTTCCTGATGTTACAAGAGCAGGAATGGATGAAGCGATAAAATGGTTGAATGAAAATAAGTTATGTATCTCTTATAGTAAGGGAAAATACTTGAAAGAATTAGTAAGATACGAATAGCTCTTGATAGTGTCAATCTCTCAAAGAGCAGAGGTTGATACTAATGAGGAGCAATTAGATAATGAATAGGGTAAGAGGGTTTAGTAGGAGAGCAGATATCAATTAAGATTTACCTAATAACAACAATAGAGGTCTAAACTTAACTGATAAAAGAAATGCTTTACTCTCTTATTCCTAAAATGCACATTAAAAACTTAATAAGGAATTACAAAATAATAATAATAAAATGAACAAAAAAGAACTTATAAAAGAATTAAACGATAAAGGCTGTGAGTTTTCTAAAATTAGATTTTACTCTAAAAGCCCTTACCAAAAAAACAGATTTAAACCAGAGTTTGTTGGTTGGGAGGCTTGGGTCTACACTAAAGCAAACTCTCATTTTGGGGCTTTAATAACACAAGAGAGTTGGGAACACGATAAGGAATTAGAAATATCAAGTTTACATTAAATAAAAATGAATACATCAGATAAAGTAGGGGTCATTTTAGGGGTTGTATTGTTCGCAGTCTTATGTTTTTGGTGGGTCAATGTCATCAACGCAAGAGATGAGCAAGTATTAAAGGTCTATGAGCAAGAATGCGGTAACGATTATGATAACATTGATACTGCTATCTGCTTAAGAAAGGTCTATTATCAATATAATTTAAAGTAAGATGAATAAATTAAAAAAGAAGTGGGTTCTTATAAAGGGTGCAGGAAACTCTATACTTGCTAATAAAGGATTCACTATTTCCTACAATCCCAATACTCGTTCTTCTGCTTTAGGAAGTGCCTTAGACGACTTGCTCCACTCTTTAGGCGGAGAAGATAAAAATTATACAGGAGAAGAAACAGCAATCGTAAAAGAAGGCAAGAGAAAAGACTACTATATTCTTAATGGTGATTTTAGAGAAGAATACGAAAAATTAGTTCACAAAGGATTCGACGCTTGTTATGATTTTTTCCTAAAAATGAAAGAAGATAAAGGTTCAACTATGAACAACTAAGTATTAAGAATAACAAGAGCAATAGAAATATTGCTTTTTGTTTATTTTTGT
>Ga0207997_1002036_pt1 | contig 10318 bp, 19 predicted proteins | sample AntAceMetag02UKN_FD_184777 | JGI IMG/M metagenome (GOLD analysis project Ga0207997, IMG submission 184777) | Saline lake microbial communities from Ace Lake, Antarctica - Antarctic Ace Lake Metagenome 02UKN (SPAdes) (version 2) | ecosystem: Environmental > Aquatic > Non-marine Saline and...
TATTTCACCTCGACGCATAACATCAAATTAAGCGTCTCATGCCCGCAACTGAGACGCCTGATAGTACTCAGAAACGCGGCGCGGGCATGAGTACGCTTCAATGTCTTGTTATGCGTTGATAAATTCTTCCATCCTATTCCGCTTCACTTCCAAATCATGTCTATCCCATTCCTGTTCTACCTCAGGGAATTGACCGACGACCTCATCTTTTGGTAAATGCCACGACACCTGACCTGTTGGCAAGAAAACAAATAACACAGGCCACTCCGGTTCATTTGGGTCTATACGCAGACCAACTGTCATTCCTTGTGCTTGAGCCAATTTCGCCAACGCCATCGCAGCCTGATTCCTGTCAAAATATGCTTCGCTTAATGTATCGCTTTGAAATTTTTTCATTATTTCGTCTCCGTTTTCCCGCATTTGCGGCATGTTCGTTTATATTCCTTGTGAATAACGCCCTGAACTGCTTTCGAGATTTCTTCCCATTGTGACCAAGTATGATCACAGAATATACTTCTTAATCTTTTCATATTGATTCCTCCTTAAAATAATAACCCAGGTAAGTATTTTATCATAACCCAGAACACGACCATAAACCAAAACCATGATGTCTTGCTAAAAAACTTTTCACACGCCTCCATAAATCTTACCATAACTTTATTTCTCCTCACGTCCAAAGACGTATAACGTAAAAATGCAGCAGCCGGGGCCGTTTCCGGTCGGCTGCATTTTGTTGTTATACAGCCACACCACCAGACTTGCCTTTCAGGTGGCATGACAGCATATTGGTTTCCGGTGAAAACTCCCAGACGAACCAATCGCCTGTCTGAGAGTGTTTATCCCATTTCTGAATGCCGAAAATCTCGACAAACGTCTTCGGAATCCCGATTCTCGTATTAGTGCCGGATTGCTGTACCGGCACCTCAATAATAATTTTTTGTAGCTTAGGCATTCCTCACCAGATGCAAGAACTTGAAACCAACTTCTTCCATTTGCTCTTTCGTTAGATTTCCGCAGCCTTCCGGCATACGAGATAATAATTTTATCACGATGACATCTTCGCCTACCGGCTGTTCGTACAAGATGCGGTTTACAAGTATGCTGACGCCTAACAGCGTGTTAATAGCGTCAGCAGCTCCACTATGTCCAATAGCGGAGCCGAATTCGTCAGCATTTTGACACAACTGTTTCGCCTGCTCAGTTGTGATTTCTACACACCGAAATTCACCGGTGGTTGTACATAAGGGCACATTCATAAAAGTTACTTTCATTATTCCTCCTCCTCATTATCATCTTCCATTTCATCGACAAAAGACATATCTTTGCCTTCTTCCTTCGCGGCCAAAATCGCCGAAAAGATGGCTTCCGGTTCCATGTCCGACGAAATTTCTACTGATGCAGAATTTTTAAATCCGCTATGAAACCCTTTAAAATCCATGCTGATTTTTGCTGGGCAAAAATGTGCTTCCTGCACAACAATGACATTTTCTGCGCCAAAAAATTCTTGGAAAAAATGTTGAATGGTCATATAAATCCTCCTAAAAAATGTTATTTAATATTCTGTAATTTCGATTGTGAATATATGGTAAGTTCTGTCGTTCTTTTTGTCAAGTATTTTTTTAAATATTTTATAAAATGCTTATTGGAAGGAATGGAAAACTGCGCTGGAAAGCTGCATAACGCCTCAAATAACCAGGCGCGGCGGTTTGCGCTCTGCGTTCATTTGTTTGTTAGCAGAGCTGACCGCCAGACTGTTTACCCTGCCATAAAGGCAAGGACGGTTGATTAAATCCTACGTCAATAATTTTAAACCATTCAGGGCGAAACACAACGACGCATGTAGGAAAGGGTGCAACATCACTTCGCTTTCCACCCTTCTTGAACTTTATCCTCTGTCTAAAAAGACGTATTTCACCACGCATCGCGTATGTGTGCCACCACTGAGTATCTGAACGGACGGGAACCAAACACACGACAATAGCACCTCGTTTTGATTCCATTAGGGCCTTGCGCATCCACTCTTCACAATTTTTGTATGGTGGATTCATAAAAACTGTTTCATCTTCCCAACTTTGAAAGAGCCCGTCATCTTCAGGCGTAAAGAACTTTTCGCATTTCGCGGTTTCAGGAACGCAACACGGATCGAGTGTAAAACCAAATTCTTGATCAAGCGCGTGAAACAACCATTCTGGCGTTTCCCACTTTTGATCTTTACTGCTGAACATTCGTTTTTGTTGGTTCTCCGTCATATGCTTTCCAGCCTGCTAACACCAGGCATAAGCCGCCAAGACAAGCGCGGCCACGAAAGCCCGAAGAAGACCGACGAATTTAGCCCGCGCGGTCTTGGTCGAGCTTCATGCCATTGTTATACATCTGCATTCTCTCTCGTGTCTGAAACTGTATCGAATATTGTCGTTTGAGTTGTGAATCTCTCAAGACGTGTCCTGGCAAGCTCACAATACGTTTCACTACAATCTATGCCAACATACTGCCTCTGATGCTTTGCTGCCATCTTGCACGTTGTCCCGCTTCCACACATTGGGTCAAGAATGACATCGCCGGGGTTGCTCCATGACAGAATGTGATCTTCTGCGAGTTTTTCAGGGAATATCGCCGGATGTTTAAAGGCGATTTTGTCAAGAGTGCTTTTCCCGTTGCCTATCCCATATTTCCAAACATTCCCAAGAACCCTTGTTTCTTTACCAACATCATACTTTATACGCTGCAAAGAGCCGTCTTTTTGTCGGCTCCTAGCAGCACTATTGTTCTTATGAGTAGTTATTTTTCGTAAAAGATTTGCAGCTTTGAGATTCCCCTTTGATAAAACGAACATGTATTCAAAGGTCTGATAATACCTATTTGAATTTGGGAAGGCTAACCCGTCTTTGCAATAAGCCATCGTATCATGCACGTTGAACCCTACCACATCCTTAAAATAGATTGCCTGCTTGAAGCTGGTCAACGTCTCACTGCCGTTCACTGTGGCATCATTCACAACCCACACACCAACGCCTCCGTCTTTCAGCACTCTATACAATTCATGCGCCAAAGGCTCAAACTTAAACGTGTAGCCTTTATATTCTCGCAAGTCATCGTATGGTGGAGAGGTGAGGAACATGTCGAAGCATCCGTCTGGATACCGTTTTAACACGTCTAAATGATTCCCGTGAATGATCTCGTTCATGTTTTCCTGTACCTCTGAATGTGGTGTATAACACCGCGTTTCAGCCGCGCAAGCCACACAGGGCATACGCGGGAGAACAAACGTTATTATTGAGATGCACTTACCAGCGGGCGCGGGATTGCGTCGGCTGCAAACGCATTGTTATCTTGTTGCCACATTCTTTGTATTCCCTGACAACTTCTCCGAAAGCATTCATACGGAGCATCTTGTCCCCACAAATCACCATCTTTTGTCAATTGATGCCATCCTCTCCCATCAAACCATTTACAAAACTTTGTCGCGCAGAGGTTCGCATAATTGCCATCTACACTGACAACATGCAAATACTTTGATAATCTATATTGTTTTGTAGGGCTTCCCCCCAACAAATGCACAGGCCATCCGGTAAACTCCCATAAAGGAACTGATGTCCCCCCAAAACGAGTTGGAACGCTATATCCCAACACAACTTGAGTGTCCCCAATGCGTTTAGGAAGTTGAGAGATACCACCAAACACTTTCGGGATAATGATGACAATTTTGACATATTGCGCGGCTTCCTCTGCACACGATAACACCTCTGATAATTGGCTATTCTCTTCAAAATCTAACACAGTCGCCATCATAGGGCGATACCGTTCAAGAGCTTGCATGTATCCTACCCTATCAGGATCTTTCCAGTTTTGGTCGACAAAATAGGGCGGGTGCGTTACTGTTGAATATGGCAGTTGAATCCCAAGCTTGAATCCTGTCTTTTGAGCAATCGCATCAAACTTTGGATTTTTACCTGCACAATAAATCAAAGTTGGAGTCTCCATAAATTCAACTTACGACCTGATGGGGTTTCTTCAACATCTTCCAAAATAAAGTGTTTTGCCTTATACCAAGCATTCGCAGGTAAATCAATAGGGCATTTCGCAAAAATATTCGTAATCCCTGAGACTTGCCTGAGTTGGGTAAGCATTGTACTCCCTATTCCACGCCCCTGTTTTTCAGGGAGTACAATAATTTCACGTATCGTCAACTGTCCATCTTTCCGTTTATGATAATGACAGAACCCCCCATCTACTAAAATGAGTTCGCTTTTTTGCGCTGCTTCATGGAGTGTTTCAAATATCATACAGCTTGGCGAGCCTCTTTGCGATGTTCTTGACAATGATAGACGCATTGACTCAACGCTTTTCCATGTTTCCCTTCTTGCTGTGTCCAGTGTGTCACTGGATTATTACAAAAATCACATTGACGGGTCTTTGTACTTGGATCGTGTGCTTCTTTTTTCGCAAATGAATGAGTTCTTATCATGATTTCTCTCCTACAAGATAACGATTGGTTTCAGCCGCCAAACAGCGCGGCCACGAATGTAAACTACAACATGCTAATTTGTTCCGCGCTGGTTTGGTCGGGCTGCAAACCGTTGTTAGCAGGGCTGGCCGCCGTACCTTCTGACGGAAACAGCGAACCCTGCCGACGTTCTGGTTGATAATTCGTGATCAAGATTTCTTCGCGCCTGTTCTTTAGATTGCGCCGTTCACCCAACGACGTGACGTGTAAACCGTGTTCTTCGGCTAATGCCATAACCAACGGGTGACGAAATTCAGACAGCGCAAAATTAACAGGTTGGTTGACAAGGATGTTGAAAAGTTCTTCCGTATCATCTTCTGTAAAGCTGCTCTGAAAAGTATTCCCAGTTTCTAAATATGGCGGGTCTGCATAAATAAACCCTTTAGGAATGTCGGTTTCATGCCTCCAAGGTATCCTTGACAGAACCTTTCTGAAATCACAGGACATAAATTGAAACTGAGTAGACACGATTTTTTTAAAAGCTTCATCGATGCCTGACAAGGTTTGCAACTTATTTGCAATATTTCCAAAGCGTAAAGTATCAGGCTTGCCCATATAACCAAAATTAGAAAGCATTAAGAACCTTGTAGCCTGCCACACACTGTCACCCTCTTTTTGTTCTTTCCAATATTCGAAAAGTTTTTCATGGTGTGGAATAAGTTCAACTGCATTAATTAGTTCTTCCTTGCGTTCCTTCACCACCATAAACAGGTTAAAGACTTCATCGTCGTTGTCGTTGGCAATGAGATACTTTACCCGGTCAACCATTGCGAACGTCACTGCGCCGGAACCCATGAACATATCAATAAACGTGGTGATATTCTCCGGGAAGAGTGGCAACAATTTCGGGAGCAACCTCGATTTATTTCCTAGCCTTCGCAACATAGTTTCACAGCCTGCTAACACTAAGTTCAGGTGGCGAGGCATAAAATCAACCCGCCACCAACGAATAAGACGTTGCGACAAATAAGCTATCCAGACACATCGGCCTCGCTCGCCTGCAACGATTTGTTATACAAAAACCTACAAATTCGTGTTAAAAATTACGTTCAACGTCGGCTTTAACTTAAAAATCATAGCTGGCTCAACATCTTTAATGTCACAACGGTTTATTTTAAAATGGAATATATCTCTACAATACTCTATACATTCAGATAATGTCAAGAGTTCGATAGAACACGCTTGAGGCTCCTCTGTGACTGCATTTCCTACTGAAGATCGCCCCATTAATTCTCCATAAATATTGGTTTGAACATGTCCTCTATTGCCATAAAACCAACGATTCCAAATATTACTCTCACTGATTCCAACATATAGCACTTGTGTCTTTTTACGAACAACATAAAGCTGATATGGTTCTTCTCCGTATTCTTTATCAGGATATTCACCAGACGCAAACTCTAAAAAAGGTAATCTAAAATACTTCTTGTCATCAAAAGAAAATTGGAGTTGCTGTTTACTAATCTTCATGGTGTCATGTACCTTTGAATATGACGCATAACAATATTTTTAACTTGACAAATGTATCATAAGCAACTATACTTAAATATAGTAAAGACACTCGTGAAAGTCAAGTAAAAAATGATATTATGACAAAATAATTATGAGGGAATTATGGACACAATACGAAAAAGGCTGTTATTAGAGGAAGTCAGTGATGTGATACGAGTCAAACATTTATCAATCAGGACAGAAAAGGCATACATCGGATGGGTTAAGAAATATGTTAAGTATTGCAATAGAGATATACCATTAAAAACTGATTGGAAACACCCGCGTGAATTTGACGGGACAACTGTCGAAGCATTCATTACGTTTTTAGCAGTTGAGCGCAACGTGGCAGCGTCAACGCAGAATCAGGCGTTTGCCGCGCTCGTCTTCCTCTATCGGGAAGTTCTCGGTATTCCGTTTGAAGGTGTCAAGGCTGTTAAATCAAAGAAGCCTGAACGAATGCCGACCGTCCTCTCTCGTGACGAGGTAGTAACGCTTATTCGTCTTATGGATATGCCGTATTCATTGCTATGCAGGCTGTACTACGGAAGCGGATTGCGGCTCATGGAAGGGCTGCGAATCCGCGTGAAAGATATTGATCTGTCGCAAAAACTCTTGACGGTTCGTGATGGAAAAGGCGCAAAAGATCGCGTGGTGTCAATTATTGATTCAGCTATTCCACTCTTGACTGTTCAACTCGAATATGCAAAACAATGGCATAAGATTGACTGTCAGGACGGATTCGGGACTGTCTATCTGCCCTACGCATTGGAACGTAAGTATCAAAATGCTGCAACGTCCTGGGAATGGCAATATGTGTTCCCGGCGAAAAAACGGAGCATTGACCCGCGATCAGGTGTCGAACGTAGACATCATATCAAGGAAGGAACTATCCAAAAACATTTCAAACGTTCGGTGACAAAGCTATTTTCAGGACGCCTTGACGTGAAGAGAGCCAGCGTTCATACACTCCGTCATTCGTGCGCAACGCATTTACTCGAGAATGGATGGCTCATTGCAGAGGTACAGGCTTTTCTCGGACATAAGGATGTGAGGACAACGCAACGATATATACATTGTATGGGGGGGCAGGTGAACCCGTTAGATCTGTAAGTATGTATCCTAATCACACCTGGCGCACTCAATGCTCCCTGTCTGGAAACGACGGGGTTCATTCGAGTGATAGAGCGATCCCGTCTTTATACGTACTGATTTTGCTCAAGAGATCTCGCTGCATCGCTGCGCGAAATTCATTCAGGAAGCGAGGGACGGTGTCGGGAGGATCGCCGTCTTGCAGGGCGAATTCGTTGGTGAGGAATTCAAAGGCATTGAGTAGTACTGTGAGATAGTGGTCGGCGGTGGGGCGGTCGTGTCGTAATTCGCCCCTGATTTTTAAGATGTCGGACAGATCCCATTTACACAGTCCTGACTCATATTGTGTAAGTCGTTCTTTTAAAATTGCTGTTGTTTGCTCGTATAAGTCCATTGTACCACGTTCAGAGTGTCATTTGTGACACTCTTTAAAAAAAATCATCATCATTGTTGATAAGGGCCAAAGGGAGCAATGCAAGGATCAACCTATCACTTGCTGTTCCATCTTCAAGCCGTTGGCGCGCAAGTTTCACAGCGAGTACTGTCAGCCCACCAGAATATTTCAAGGAGCGCAAGACCTTGCCCTTGTTAATAGCTCCTTGAACTTCCTTTGCAAACGCTTGATCACTCAATAGAAAACGTTGCCATGTTTTCCGAGAGACTCCCGTTGCTTGATACCCGGCCTTATGAGTCCCGGAGATCAAACAGGCGTTGAGGGCAGCGCGTTGATCTTTTATATTTTCGAGTATCTTCGCCATAATCCACAGTATAGAGATTTATCGTATTTTGTCAAGTTTTTCAATGATAATATGATTCAATCATACCATGAAAGCATATGCGGCGTTTTTTTTCGTCGAAATACGCCAACATGATAGTTGATACCTATTTTAAAAATTCGCGCCTCCTGTTCGAAGTGAGGCGTGAATTCTTTGAAATTTTGATAGACTCACATCTGCATAATAACGCAGAGCGATTCATCATTCGCCCAGACATCCCACCATGATGCCTGTTGTTTTCTTGCGAATAATTTAATATACCGGAGAACCTGCATATTTTTCGTCGCGTTCATGAGTTCTTTCCTCCGTGTGTTGTATGCCGATAACACGTCTATCATGCCGGAGGACAGTGACTCCGCATTCGGCATACCAAACTGCTGAATAAATTCGTGTCGGGTCGTCGTTCGGATTATACGTTGTGGGATCGTTCATGATAAAACCTCCTATTTTTTAGAACGCGTCATCTCTTGAATAATGTGTATCGAGGTTTCCAAACCGTTGAAACTGTTTTGTAAATGACACCTCTGCTGTTCCAACGGGGCCGTTTCGTTGCTTCCCGATAATGATTTCGCACAGCCCTTCCGGGGCATCGTTGTTATAGACTTCATCTCGATACGGAAACAACACAATATCAGCGTCCTGTTCGATTGATCCTGAATCTCTCAGGTCACTAAGCATTGGGCGTTTATTTTGACGAGTTTCAAGTGCCCGGCTCAATTGTGAGAGCATGATCACCGGAACGCTCAATTCTTTCGCTAACGATTTAGTTTGCCCCGACATGTATGAAACTTCTTTCTCTCGGTTCTCCTTTTTTACGCCTGGGTGAAAGAGTTGCAGATAATCTGCGATAATCAGACCAACGCCCTTATCTTTCACGATGCGACGTGCCTTTGTTCGAAACATCTGCATCGTTAACCCGGCGGTATCGTCAATATAGAGCGGAGCCTGTGCGATCATTTCTGAGGCATTGGCGAGGCGTTCCCATTCCTCGGCATTTTGCTCACCACGTCTGACGATATGCGAATCAACGCGAGCTTCTGAGCAGAGCAACCGGTGCATGAGTTGTTTTTTCGTCATTTCGAGGCTGAATATTGCTACAGGATTCTGCCGTTTTACGGCAACGTGTTTCCCGATTGACAGACCAAATGCCGTTTTCCCCATGCTCGGACGTCCGGCAACAATCACCAAATCACCGGGATAGAACCCAGTTGTCATCCGGTCAAGATCGCTTAGTCCCGTCAATATCCCTGATAATTCGCCAGGGTGTTCTGCCCGCTCTTCCATGTCGGCATAGACATCTCGTACAAGATCTTTGGCGGACGAAAAGTCTTCCTGGTCTTGTCTCCGTGAGATCTGAAACATGGATGCGTCATGCTGATTCAGAATCTCATCGGCAGGAGTTTTGTCTTCGTAACACAGAGCAACAGTTGCAAGGCACGTATTGAGCGTTCGCCTCGCCACCGCTTTTCCATGAACGAGCTTCGCATGAAATTCGACATTGGCAGCCGTCGGCACTTCGTCGCATAATGCAGCGAGATATGATTCTCCTGATGCGTTTTGTAACGTTGACGTTTCGCCTCCGACATTTCCGAGGGTTCCTTGACGTTTCAATTCGGCACGAAGTGTATGGAGATCAATGGCTTCTTCACGTTCAGCCAGTTCGAACATGGCGTTAAAAACATGTTCGTTTGATTTTCGATAAAAGTCAGTGCCGTCCATCCATTCCAGTACGCGAAATACGCATGGATTCTCAGTCGAGGGATCGATAAGGCACGCTCCTAAGACAGCACGTTCAGCTTCCAAATTATGCGGTGGCAACTTTTCAAGTACGTTTTTAGAACTCATTCTGCCCTCCCATAAGCTGCGGGCGATGATATTCTGCGAGTCCCTGGGTCTTGACAGTATCAGAGTAGAGGGCTAAGAAGTATTTCTCAACTTTCTCTTCCGGCCATCGGCAAAGATTATGCCATCCGATTTTTTGAACAATCGTTCTCACATGTTCAGGGAGACCCGGTAAGATCTCTTCTTCTCGCCTTCCACCATGTCGTGAAATATAGCGATTGAGCCGCACGACCAGAGCCAACGGGTGTATTTCATGGAGCGAATTTCCTGCTACAAGATTCTTCAACTTCCCGATAGATGGGGCGAATTCAGCAGGCGTGTCAATGTATCGATCCACTGATCGCGCCACAGTGTCATACTCGTACTGTTCAAACTTTCGGCACCACAGGTCAATTGTGATTTCGTCCAGTTTGAACGACGGATAGGCGGCTGACAAAATCGATAAAATTTTTATCATGTCGGTATGCTTCATGTCCATGTCCCCTCTTGTTGTTTCCGTTTTGCGTATTGTTTCATGACTTCAACGTTTGATTCGAACTGATTCTTCGGTTTTGACGGCGATGCTCGACATGATGCTGAATTGAAGACATATCCGTTTCCGTTTTTGTTCCAG
>Ga0207997_1002038_pt1 | contig 10317 bp, 11 predicted proteins | sample AntAceMetag02UKN_FD_184777 | JGI IMG/M metagenome (GOLD analysis project Ga0207997, IMG submission 184777) | Saline lake microbial communities from Ace Lake, Antarctica - Antarctic Ace Lake Metagenome 02UKN (SPAdes) (version 2) | ecosystem: Environmental > Aquatic > Non-marine Saline and...
TACAGGCAATCTGGTAGTTTCGGACAAAGGTTCAGGGCGGAATCATGGGACGTGGTACGGTGAATCTCGAAGAGGTGAATACACACGATTTGACGGGACAGATGATTACATTGATGTGGGAGATACTGGAAAGACGGTCAACACGGTTTCTTTTTGGATAAAACCAACAACGACGTCGGAAGATATTATCGATTTAGATGGGGGAACACACACGATTGAAGTTTCCAGTGGAACGATTACCGCTACGGGATTTTCTTCTCCAACGATTTACGTAGACGGTTCTGTTTCTTCAACATTAGATACTGATTGGCATCATGTAGCGATTACAACGGCGACAGGATTTTCGGCTTCTGATTTAGATATTGGAAAAGAAACGACATATTTTGACGGTACTTTGGCGAGTGTTCAATTGTTCGGGAAAGAATTATCAATCGTGCAAATCAATCAACAACTCACGCAGACAAAACCTGTAACGAAATGGGTAAAGATTGGCGATCAAGTTTGGATGCAAGACCATCTCAATGTGGGAACCAAGATAGATGATCCGGGGTCAAGTGCTATCGCCACTGCTTGTGCGGGACACATTGGAGATGTTGTACTAATACCAGCAACAACGGGTATAGAATGCTATTGTATTTCGGCGACCTATGCCAGTTGTCAACGAAGCGGGATTCTTGGAACGACACAGAAATACTGCTACAGCAACTTAGAATCGAACTGTGATACAAACGGAGCTTTATACGAATGGCAAGAAGCCATGGATTTACCCGCAAATTGTGCGTACACTGATTGCTCTGCACAGATAAATACGCCCCACCAAGGAATTTGTCCTGATGGGTGGCATATTCCTACCGATACAGAATGGAAAACGCTTGAGGGACAGCTGGGAATGACTACAGCTCAACAAGATCTCACTGGATGGCGTGGAACGAACGAAGGGGATAAAATGAAGACCGTTGACAAATGCTTCGGAAGTAGTAATTGTGGCACTTCTGGATTTTCCGCTCTTTTAGCGGGCTACCGTTATATAGCAGGAGGGTTCTCTAATAGTGGTTCGAGTGCCTACGTTTGGTCGGCGTCGCAGACTAGCTCAGCGTATGCGTGGAGGCGCAGCTTGGGTTCGGGCTACTCGACGGTGACCCGTTCTGCAGGCACTAAGCACTTCGGCTTTTCCCTTCGGTGTTTGCGAGATTAGAAAAATATGTTATAATTAAACCATGGAAATTTACTCAACAATGGACACAATGAATGAAGACATCTCCGCTTTGCATCAAGCTGACTGCGATATTCAGCAGGAATATGTAGATGAATTAAAGTCTAAGAAAATTACACCCGAGCAGTTCACACAAAAGCAGGAGGTTTGGGAGAAAGAGTTCAAAGAAAGGTTGGCAATACTTATTGAAAAAAAATGAAGAAATTTTATTTAACCGTTGGCGGCATAATTACAATCCTCGGAACGGGGGGTGCTTATAATCAGTTTGATGTCCAAATTGTAACAGGGGACAAGATTATTGTATTTGACACGAAAGTTGAATGCCGAGAAAGAAAAGCTGAGATAATCGAGATGTTTGAGGATCAGAAATTGAATCCAGATCAGGCATTCATATTGAAAGCGTTTGAGGAGCAAGATTGCGGGATAATTTTTGAGGAATCAGTACCACTCGGGGCTGCTCAAATGACCGTCACGGAATCAACAATTTATTACACGAAGGATAATTATAATGAAAGAAAAGACACTCTTTATAAAAAAACAAAAGCAGACCCGGATGGGCTTGATTTATTTGAACTTCGGGAGCTTACAGGAATACTCAACGAGGAAATAAAGGATCGAGGCGAAGTGAACATTAGTGATTTCACTCCAAAAGGACTTATTCTTGAGCTTGAAAAATAAATTTGCATAAAATTATTTCCAAAACTAAACTTACAATAATGACAGACAAAAAACCAGAACCAGAAAAGATTATTCCGCGCAGAAAGCGTTGGTATATTTCTCCTATAAAGTCGATATTTGCTCTCGATAACAAAGAAGCAAAACTATCCGTTAAAAAACTTTCCAAATGAGCAGAATAATTGGTCGGCGTATGACAGTAGCTATCGGTCGAGAAGAAACGACATACGGTACAAAATCGGGTCAGATAGTAGATTTTCCTATTATGGAAATGACACTTGATCTCACGCAGGATATTCTTTTGAACGATCAGGCGTTTGGTTTAATAGACGACAATTGTCTCGGTAGTACGATTGGGAAAAAAGCAGCTTCATTTTCAATCAAAGGAGTTGTTTCTGATGCTTTCTTCGGACAGATTTTGAAAGGAACATTTGGAACACTTACAACAACAGTAGATTCGCCAGTTGCGGGAGCAAATAGTCACGCATTTACATTACTGCAGGACAACGATCATCCATCGTATTCGTTCATTTATAAAGATGTAAACGACGTGAAAGCGATTCTTGGGGCGTTGTGTGGACGATTAGAGGTTGTGATTGTCGCAGGAGAGTGGGTTTCTTATACAGCAAATTTCACTGGAAGATTTCCGGTAGACACAACAGAAACAATCACGCCAGTAAAAGAAGAATACTTCACAGCGGCTCAATCAGTTTGTAAAATTGCATCAGCAGTCGCAGGACTCGCGGCAGCAGCAGCAGTGCCACTTGAAACCGGGACACTCGTTCTCGAGAAAAATCTTGAATCTCACTTCGTGTGGGGATCAACGGACATCGAGCAGGTTACAAATAAACAATTCAGCGTTAGTGGAACATTTGAATTGTTGAACGAGAGCGACACGATATTCGATAACTTCAACGACCACGATATTCAAGCAATGTCAATCACGCTTACGTCGGATGTAATGATTACAGGAACTACACCATTCTCACTTGCGTTTACGATTCCGGCATTCCATATTGCGAACTGGTCAAGCCCGAAAACAAACGATGATCTGGTAAAACAAACATTCGAGATAAAAGCAGAATATGATACCGTCACATCAAAGACGATTGACGCGGTTCTTATAAACGATACTGCAACAGCAGTTTACTAAGACACAATTTAGAGGGGGTTTTTGCCGATTCCCCCTCTTTTTGTTTTATTAAAAAAGATTTGACTTTTTGTTTTATGTAATCATGATGGGGGCATGGAAAAACGAACAGAAGACGGTATTAAGTCAGGCGTTACTATGCTTGCGGCATCTGTGCCAGTTGGCATTTTGGCTATGTTTCTTTTTGGATTCGTTGTAGGAATATACGCATTTTTTATTTGTTTACTCCTTTCTCTTGTGTCTTTTATTTCTTTAATTTTACCAGATGTCAGCAATAACTCTCCCGAAAACGAAAGTCGAAGTCGTATTGAAAGATAAATTAACGCGGAAGGAATTTCGTGAATATAATGCTGTTTTATTCGAGGGCGCAAAGTCTACGGATTCAGGAGTGTTCGATCAGGCATCGATCTTGAATAATATTGAAACGCAGAAGGACAAACTCGTCCTCTTATACGTTTCTCTTTATGATGGAAAGAAAATCACTCAGGATGTTCTTGATGCAATGGATGTCGCAGATTATGAATTCGTATTGGCTAAGTGTCAGAAACATTACAAAGACCACACTGAAAAAAAAAGCTAACAGAAGAAGAACGCAGATCAATTGTGTTTTATGAAAAAAATGGGTACTCCGGGAAAAACGGAGTGCCTGTTGTTTATGAGCAATATGCTTTATGTAAAGAATTCGGGTGGACTCCGGAGCAGTTGGACAACCAGGCAGATGTTGTAATTTCTCGATTCCTGCAGGTAATGGGTATCGTAAATGAAACAAAATAGACAAACGGATAAAAAGAAATAATAATGTCATTGATGAATGACGAACAATTAAAAATTGTAATAAATGCAGTGAATAATACAAAGGGTGTTTTCACTCAGGTAAGTTCGCAGTTGAAAACTGTTTCGTCAAAAATTACAGAGGTCGGACGGAAAACAACACAAGCGGGACGATCACTTGCGCCTTTAAGTTTGGCATTTACTGCTGTTGCGGGGATTGGAGTGAGAGCTTTTGCAAAACTCGATAAAGCGTTGACAGAAAGTACGGCAATTATGGGAAAAGTAACAGATGAAACGAGAGAAAAAATGAAGAAACTCGCAGAAGAAATGAGTATAAAATTTCCTTTCGCGGCAGATAAAGTAGCAGAAGCATATTTCTTTTTGGCTTCTGCCGGACTCGACGCAAAACAATCTATGGCGGCATTACCCGCAGTGATGAATTTTGCCACCGCAGGGGCGTTTGATTTGTCTCAAGCTACCGACTTACTAACTGACGCACAAAGCGCGTTAGGATTGACCGTGGATGATTCTAGTGAGAACATGAAAAATATGGTGCGGGTTTCAGATGCTCTTGTGAAAGCAAATACACTCGCAAATGCTAGTGTTATTCAGTTCTCTCAAGCACTAACTGGTGGAGCTGCTGCGGTTATTCGGTCGTATAATTTAGAGTTAAATAATTCCGTTGCTGTTCTTGCTGCTTACGCGGATCAAGGAATAAAGGGTGCGGAAGCGGGTAATATGTTTGGACGAATGACTCGGCTTTTAGTTAAGTCGGCAATTGATAATAAAGAAGCATTTCGAGATATGGGGATTTCTGTTTTTGATGCAGGAGGGAATTTGCGAGACTTTGCAGAGATTACTGGAGATATGGAAAAGGCTTTTGCGGGGATGGGAGCAGAGCAAAAGGCAATTGCTCTTGAACTCTTGGGGTTTCAAGCACTTTCGCAAAAGGCAATTTTGCCGCTCATTGGAATGTCAGAAAAAATCAGAGAATACGATAAGGCACTGAGCGACGCGGGTGGAACGACACAGGAGGTTTCAGATAAGCAATTGAAGTCTTTCACAAATCAGATGATAACAACGTGGAATCAAATTAAGGTTCTCGTCGGCTCAATAATGGAACAACTCGCCCCGGCATTAGCGGCTGTTGCTGAAAAAATAAAATCAGTTACAAAACGATTTAATGAACTTTCACCACAGACTAAAAAAATAATAGGAATTGTTGTGTTATTGGTTGCGGGGCTTGTTCCGTTGTTATTGATAGTCGGTCAAATTGTAATCGCTGTTGCGGCGTTGATCCCTGTTATAGGATTTCTTGGCGCGTCTTTTATAGCACTTGCGGCTAATCCGATTGTTGCGATAATCGCAGCACTGGCACTCGTTAGTCTCGAACTCACGAAATTAACAACGAATTTTGATGTGAATATATCAAAAATTAAAAAAGAGGTTAAAAGTTTAGAAGAAAATTTATCAGAAACATTCAAACAAACCGTGGAGGAACATTTGATTCTCGCGAATAATATTGTTCAGATTGAGCGTCAACTTATTGATGCAAGAAAGGCAGGAATGGATGAGGTTGTGGTGGCAAAACAAAAAGAATTGAATACGCTTTTATCTCTTGAAAAACAGGGCGCAAAGGACAGAATCGCGGTTTTGACTGCGGAATTTAATGTGCGACAGCAAAAAAGAGGCGAGTTGATGAGAACGATAAAAGAACTCGAAGAACGGAACGCAGGGATTTTGGGAATATTGGGAAGAAAGGACAGAACAAAGAAAATTGCAGAACTACAAAGACAGGTAAAAGGACTTGCGGGACAAGCCATCGCCGCAGCAAATGCAATAAATCAAATTGAGCAAGTTGGACAACAACAGGAATTGGAAAAAATCTTTGAAGAACGTGGTGGTGTTCCTGATATAAAAGTGGAGGGGCTTGAACCAGTAGCAGAAAAAAATAAAATAATTCAAGAAGCACAAAAGGAAACTGCTGAGGTTACGGAAGAAATGGTGGATGATATGACGACGGGATATAATAATCTCGAAAATAAGGTGGGGGATTCAGTAGACTTTCTTGTAAAAAAGAATGAACAACTCCGCGCGGAACTAGAAAAGTTCAAGGCTTTGACTGCTCCAACGGAAGGAGCCGACAGGAGAACATTCCAGGACGTAGTAAATCAGGCGGGAGTTCCCGATCCGACATCAGGAGGAGTATTTACTCCACGAAATCCAGATTTTAATGAACAATATCCGGACAGGGCATTAAGTAGAATCCAGGATAATGTGAGGGAAGGGGCAAACCCTCTTTCACCTGTTATAAATTTTATAAACACAACGATTGACAGCGATCAACGCCGCAGAGATTTGATTGAGGGGTTAAAGTTAGCACTTGGGAGAAGTTATAAACAAGTTTCACTTGGTAGTTCATGACATATAATTCAACGCTTTTCAACGTAGGACTTTACAACGGGAATTTCAATCTCGGGGCGGTTCTGACATCTACAGAAGACATTTCTTTTAATGGGTACGGATTGCAGAATTCAAATATTCTGACATCGAGTATTGATATCGAACAAATTGATCGTGATTTTCAAACAGTAGCAGTACCAAATGGAAACGGGCAGATATTAAACTCTGATTACTGGCGAGGAAAAGAAATCAAGATAAGTGGAACATTGCTTGCCGATTCGAGAGAATCTTTAGAAGCATTGGTATTTAATTTCAAAAAAGAACTTTCTATTCAATCGAAAAACTTTGACCGCGTCATGGGGGATGGATCAAAGCGGAGATTTATCTGCACAGCAACAAAAATAAATGTAGATGCTTCACAGCACTGGGCGATCACGAGAGCGACGTTCAGCGTTACATTTACTGTCCTGGTTCCATTCGGGCAGAATACCGCTTACACCGCAAAGAGTTTCACTGTATCTGATTTGATATTCTCTGAAATTTTAGAAAACGATGGAAATGCTGACGGAAGCCCTGTGTGGATTCTTATAGTGACATCTGCAACGGATGTGACAGCAATAAATATAAAGAACAATACAACTGACGAGGAAATAGAAATAACTGAATCTATTTCTGCCGGGGAAGTGATTATCATTGATTCAGAAAACAAAGAAGTTACCGTCGATGGAACAGAAATTGATTTCGATGGACAGTTCCCTATACTTGACCCTGAAAGTAATTCGTACACAATAACCGTAACAGGTACAGATATTGAGTACGAGCTCACCGCTAAAAATTTATCCAAATACCTATGAGTGGCATTATCCCGATTCCGAAAGACAACGCTTCTGGACAATTTAACGCAGGAATTAGCGCGAGTTCTCTCGCACTGGTTCTCAAAGCGGGAGAAGGGGCAAGTTTCCCACAACCAATAACTGACAGCGCAACCAGTTTGGGATCAGGAACGCTTCTTAATTGTACCGGGATTCAAGCGTTAGGGGTCGCTGTAGGCGATTTTATCTATAATTTGACTGACAGTACCCCTTCTACGGATACGTGGAGTGGTGCGGTTGTTCTGGCGGTTTCCGCAAACAGTGTCACAACATCTCCTTTGACGGGTGGGTCAGATAATCTCTGGCAATCATCGGACGAATGGGCAGTGAAACCGTTTGTCGTGAATGCGTCAATACGAACAGGCGCGGTTTTAACGGGAGCGGTTACTCAATATGAGAAAATTTTAATTACAGAGCGAAGTACTGATACATTATCAATGCCTGTTGCTTCTGGATACAGGGGATTTGATGGCACAACTCCAAACACGTTTTCCGCAGATGATTTCGTGACAATCGAGGTAGATCAATCAATTTCAGATGGAATGCGTATTGCGTTGGCAAATGTGTTTATTCAAAAGGCAGAAAAAGACGACACAATGCTCTTGGATGGTTCAAACGCCATGACAGCAGCGTTGCAGATGGGATCAAATAAAATTACCGGGCTTGGCGACGGAGTAAACCCACAGGACGCGGTCACGCGGGCGCAGCTTGACGCAGTGGCGTCGGCATCATCTTTAACGGGGGAACGCGACAATACCTTCGCTGTTCGTGTTATTTCATGGAACACCGCAACGGTGGGTGGAAATTATGAAGTTAAAAGAGGAGTAGGGGTTGTTGATAGTGGTGCAAATGTTGATGGTAGTGGAAGCTATCGAGACTCCGTACCATTGTCGGGGGATATTGAATACACGGTTGAAGTCACCGACGATGAAGATGTCCGAGTGATTACTCCTATTTTATATTTCGACAATACTGTCGACGATGTTGTTCCTGTTGGATATTACGGTGACGGTGGCGATGGGGCTTTTGCAGGAGGAGCAATTGAGAGAGGATCCGTGTACAACTTTTCTTCTTTTATATTGGCATCAGATGCAGTGTTTTCAGCAGGGGGAAAAACGATTATTTTTGTGGAAGGGGATTTGACTATTCCTTCAGCATGGAAATTGGATTTTGAATCTGGTACACAAACAACAACAAAAGACGACGACACTTTTTTTCCCGAGTCAATAAGTGTTGGGGGGTCAGGTTATGCAACCGCAACTGGTGAAAGTTCAGGTGGAACGGGAGGGGCTGGTGGTACTATTGGAGGAAATGCAGGAGGAGCAGGAGGAACAGGAAAGTTCGGAATAGGAGGTATTGGTGGCAATGGGGGATCACATGGTTCGGCGGGTAGTGCGGGTACAGGTGGAGGAGGAGGTAGAATAACCGTAATTGAAGGAGATAATGTTTCTTTAGGTGAATTTATGACTATGTTTGATAAATATTTTATATATACATCTTTTGAAAACAAAGAAAAAAGATTTATTCAGGAGGTAGCTATGCCAATAGAAATAACCGAATGTTCTACTGATAACGAAAACTGGAGATGCTATGTAATGGATGATATATTAAAAGTAGTTTACTCAAAGTCAAATGATGGTGGTGGCTTCTTTTATCAGAGCAGAAGCAGAATAAAGGTTATTATGACAGATAGCACTATCCAATGGCTTGATATTAATATCAGAGTAATTAACATACCTGCATACTTCCAAATAAATCCGATAAATGCAAACCTTCCGAATTTACTATTTAAAACAGCAAACGATGAAACAGTAGGTATTAGACTATGGTGGTTATATCTATCTGCGGCAATTATTGTATCTTCTTTAGGATACTATTTATTCCGTCTCAGAAAGTAAACGATCTATATCTCTAAGGTTAGATAACATATTTATTCTTGTTATTTCGACTTGTTTTATTGTAATCCTTAAATCCATAATCATATTCGCTGCTTCTTCAATCAACGCCTGAACACTCGGATTATTCCTATAAAAATCATCCAGACATACTCTTGGATTATCTTTCATAGCTATATCTACCTTACCTTTTAAATCTGTCAATTCATTGACTAACATCGTCACAATATTATTTAATTTTTCCAACTGGTCTTTTTCCATCTTTATATTTCCTCAACTGAAACAAATGTTCGTAATCTGGATTAATCCATATAGGTCTTGATAAATTATGTGCTATTCTTACTGTATGTAATATATTATTAATTTTATGGTCTTTCCTTATTCCATTCGCTAACCACAGAATAAAACCTTTTGGCATATCCACTTCATAAATTTCTTTCCTTTGATTATTTTCAATAAAAAACTTTAATCTTCTTGCACCATTTCTATCAATCAGGTAGATTATTTTAGCACAAATTCCATGAGTAGGGTATCTTTTACCAGATAACACTCTTTTTACATTGTAATTATAGTAGGTACATACAGCGTTTTTAGAGTGTATTTTAGGGGGAGTTTCACCCAAATAACCTACCTTTTGTTCGCTAATCGACCCTTCAAGCACCATCTTATTTTATTATTTTAAGCAGTCTATTATATATAACATATATCTTGGATATTAAGTCGCACACCCAGAAATATCAGGTATAAACACATCATAGTGGCGTGAAGGATGTAACTGTACAAACTCCCTATAACCATATGGTTGTTTATCTGGATTCCAAACTAATTTCTTTGTTAATCCAGAATTACTATCTGACTTAGGAACGTGGCCTAATATCATGGAATGAGCATGTTTAGTTATATTCTCATGAATCAGACTTTCAGATTGTGAAATTAACATTAAATTTACTCCATACTTTTGATATTTTATAGAATATTCAATCAAACGAATTAATGATGACGGCCACCTTTCAGCTTCTTCACCAACTTCCGCAGGAGCGATCCAGTCAGCTTCTTCAAAAATAAGGACTGGCTTCTTTTGTTGTAGATATGGATAAAATCTTTCAAGTATTTTTCCTATATATGCTCTTGCCTTGGATTTATTATGCTCTCCTCCACAATCCACATTTATGATTAAATTCTCATTACTTTTGAATACTTGCTCCCATTCTATTATACTTCTAGGATCGTCATCACCATTCCAAAAGTAATCCTTTATGAATGAAAACCTGCTTCTTATAGATGCCTTTGTGACATCCATAACTCTACCTTCAATTAAGGTGAACTTACCGCCAGTAA
>Ga0207997_1002040_pt1 | contig 10315 bp, 20 predicted proteins | sample AntAceMetag02UKN_FD_184777 | JGI IMG/M metagenome (GOLD analysis project Ga0207997, IMG submission 184777) | Saline lake microbial communities from Ace Lake, Antarctica - Antarctic Ace Lake Metagenome 02UKN (SPAdes) (version 2) | ecosystem: Environmental > Aquatic > Non-marine Saline and...
AAGATAAAAAGAAAGTATTTTGGTAGCAGAATAAAGAAATGCGAAAGATGTGGAAAGGAATCAGATACTTATTATTTAAAAGATAGCAGATTCATTTGTAAGAAATGTTATTTTAAAAAATAGCACATTAACAATAGAAAGGAGTGAAATCGTGGATGACATAACGAAAAAGCAAGTTGCTAAGATTCTCAATGCTAAGAGACCTAGAGTCAGAAAAATCACTGTTGGAACAGGAGATACTACCAAAGTTGGTATTGTATCAGACACACATCTCTGCTCCTCTTATGAAGAGATAGGAAAGTTAAATGCTACCTATAAATTCTTTAAAGAGCATGGAGTTAAAACTGTATTACATGCAGGAGATATTGCAGAAGGAAATGGCAAGATGTTTAGAGGTCAAGAACTTGAGATGCATACTTTTGGAGCAGACAGACAAGTAGATTATGTTTGTGATAAGTATCCAAAAGTTGATGGAATCAAGACATTCTTTATTACTGGAAATCATGGCCTGTCGCATTACAATTCTGGTGGAATTGACATCGGAACACATATTGCTCGTAAGAGAAAAGATATGATGTATCTTGGTCAATGGAAACAGAGAATTGATGTTAATGGATTATGGTTTGACCTAGTCCATCCATCAGGTGGAGGAGCTTACGCATATTCTTATAAAGCACAGAAAATGGCAGAGCAAATCCCATCAGGAGACAAGCCACAGATTTTAATTCAAGGACATTATCACACAGCAATTTATTTCTGGTATAGAGAGATACACATCTTCAACGCAGGATGTTTTCAAAACCAGACACCATATCTTGCTCGTAAAGGATTATATCCTTGTATCGGAGCTTGGTACTTAAAAATCAAACACACAGGCTTAAAGATTCACGCTATTACTCCAAACTTTATTCATCTTTGAAAGGAGGTGATTAATCTCCCAACTATGGGTTAAATAGTATTTATTATGGGGACAAAGTGAGAACAAAAAGTGGCACTCCCTGTCCCCTACCCCATTCATAGGACATACCGAATGTCCCCTATTTACCCCAATTATGTCCTCTATCAGTAGAGTAGGGGAGGGGTTGATTAAAGTCTTAATGGTGGGCTTATATTGGTAATTACCTTTGCTTTTAAACCCACCACAAAGGTTTTAAAATAACAAAATAAAAATTATGAACTATTCATTAGGTAAGGGATTCAAAAAGTCTATTAAGTATATATTACTGTTCTTTATAGGTTCAGTAGTACCACAACTTCCAATATTTCAAATCCCAATATTGGACATCATTGCAAACTCTTTCCCACAGATTCAGACATTAACTATGGGTGGAATTGTAGTGCTATTATATAACTGGCTTGACCATAATTGGTTGAAAGAAACCGAGTTCGGTCAATGGATGAGAAAGTGAAACAGAAGATATTAGTAGTAGTTATAGGGCTACTACTTCCCCTCTATTCCCTATTTATCCTTACTGCTAATATAGAGGACATAGGACATATAGAGGACATAATAGAGGACACGCACATTACAATATCGGACAATAGTTTTATGCAAACTTGTCCTGTATATCTACCTCTAATAAGAGTATTAGCAAGTAAGGTAGAATTAGAATTAGTAGAAAATAATACAGAGTTAATAGATTGTCTTATAGAATGTGAATCTGGAGGCAATACAGAGGCTGTAGGAGATAATGGTAGAGCAAATGGAATATTACAATTCCACCTACCTACCTTTAAACTCTTCTGTGTTAATAAGTATGGATTCTTTGAATCAGATTACAAAGATTCCTTAACACAAAGACAGTGCTGTGATCTCATGATTACAGATGGACTTCAGACACACTGGAGTTGCATGAAAGTTTGTAGATGAGAACTCCCCCTTATAGTTGGGGGTGGGTGTAAAACATTACTTCCACCTCTGCTTATAAAGAGAAATCTTCGTTCAGTTTTTAAACTTGAAAAGTAAGCAGACTTCTCAGCTGGAATCCGATACCAATCAAGATACCAGTTATAAATTTGGTAGAGAGAAGTAATTGTGCTTGATTTAGAGACCAATTCTCGTAAAGGATTGTTAGAGCCTCCATTATTTCTCTCCAGCTGAGAGAGAAGTTTTAAAATCCGTAGTCAAGTCGTTCGTGTAAAATAAAAACATTATGAAAAATCAATTCTACGCCTTATACAAAGGCAAACAATTAATAGTAATAACTGGATTTAAAAAAATGTGTGAAATAGAAGCACATAAACACGCTGATATAAGATACTCTCCAACAGGTTCTTGTTGGAATATTTTAAAAGATAAATATAGAATAATAAAAGTTAAGGTAGTACCAATATGAAAACAACAAAAGAAATATTAGACAAAATCATAAAGAAGATTGAAGAGAATATGAAAAAAGGATATGAGATAAGGTCTGCTCTTGATGTTGTTAAAGGAGAGAGGTTAGAGTTGGAGATGGACAAAGAGGAGGATTAGTTTTCCACAGGTAGAAAAAAGTTGTATTTTGTGCTATGATAAATTATGCAAAAAACAATAAAACAATTTATAAAAAGTAATTGTCAGAAATGGCAAGATGATATGGGTCTTTATTGTACCCTTGCAGTCGTCTTGCCTTTTTTGATAAGTAAAAATATATGACAAAGAAAAGAATTATAGATAAAAGAATAAAAGAAAAGTTCATGATGGATGACGAATATATGAATGGTATGGCTAAATTATGTGGATGGCAGGCTACAATAACATATTTATCATTATGCAGGCATGTAAACAAAAACCAAGAGTGTTTCCCTTCAATCAAGTTAATAGCAGAAGAGAATAAAGTTAGTCGCCCAACAATTATAAAAGGGCTTCAAATGTTAGAAAAAAGAAGTGTGATAACAATCCAAAAAAAGAGAAATAAAAGAGGAATTTGGCTTAACAATTCATATACATTATTAGATAAATCAGTCTGGAATTATATCCAAGTAAACGAGATTGACATGGATATCCAAGTAAACGAGAATACATATCCAAGTAAACGAGGTTTACCTACCCAAGTAAACGAGGTTTACACTAAGGAAACACATAAGCAAGGAAACACATATAAGGAAACACATCTATTACAACCACAAGTGGTTGAAGTTGAAAAAGAAATCTCTTTAAAAGATTTATCTTTAGAAAAGCAAGTAGGAGAACTTATAAACATGTTTAAATATTGCAATCCTAATTACAAATCTTTATTTAAAAGAAAACCCCAAAGAGAAGCAGTTAAGAGATTATTAGATATAACAAACTTAGAAACATTAACCAGCGTTATACAAAAACTTCCTGTAATTAACAAACAACCTTACTTCCCCACTATTACAACTCCTTATATGTTGTGTGAGAAATGGGCAAACTTAGAGTCTGCGATAATAAGGGAAAAAGAAAAACAAGATAGTAATAAAATAATAGAAATATAATATGCAAAAAGAATTAATCACAAAACCTGAAGATCAAGTTTGTATTTTGTTTAAGAATCAAACAGAAATTTGGGTTAGTTCTGAAAAAGAACAAAGTTTAAAAGAGGCTTCTAAAAATAGCAAAAATCAACAAATAATAATCAATGGTAAATTAAGAAGTTTAAATGAAATATCTGGTATTTATACTGCCAAAGAGATGGAAGATATTTATAAGACAAAAAAGGGATTAGTTAAATGTCCTAAATGTGGAATCTGGAATGATAGATTTGAGAAATGTAAATGTGAGGTAGATGCAGAAAGTCAATCAGATGGAGATTGGGACTTCCCTGCTCTAACAAAAGTTGTAGAGGAAAACAAAAGTGGTCTAGGAAAAATTGCCAAAAGATATGAGTTAAAAACAATTAAAGGATTTAAGCCCTACACAGAGTTTGAAATAGGCGAAGATACTTTGCAAAAAATAAAGTCATCTAATATTTATGAGAAGATAAAAATAGGGGATAAAAAATATCCTAGAATATCTTTAGACTTATCAAGTATAAGAGTTAAAGGAAAAAAAGAACCTTTCAAAACTCCTCCTATAAATAAACCATTCATCTGGAGAGATATGGCTACAGGCAAAATGGAAGGTATGTCCGACAAAATGACTTTAGAAGAAAAACAATCTTCGCTAAAAAAAGGAGCAGAATATTTAATAAAGGTTAAAGGGATAAAATCAGAAACATTAGAGAGGCTAGGAATAAAAGAAAAAAAAGATGAATAATACTTACAAAACAATACTAATAATACTAGGTACTATACTAGGACTAGCATACATATATTATTGCAGTATTCCTGCATTCGTATTCATATTGATATTATTCGTTATAACTGCTGACATATCATATGGAGAAAACTAATAAATAACTATGGAGAATAAATAAAGCAGATAAACTAAAACAAAAAAGAGCCACCAATAATAAATGACAATAAAAGAATTAAAATTTAAATACAAAAAGTGGGAACAAAAAGAACTAGAGAAGAAGTTTAAAGAATTACCTAAAATAAAACCACCAGTTGGAAAACAATTATCAAGAAAAAATAAATAAATTATGGATATTAACAAAATAATCAATGGAGATTGTTTAGAAGTATTAAAAACACTTCCTGACAATTCAGTAGATAGTATTGTGTCAGACCCACCATATGGTATTTCCTTTATGGGTAAGAAATGGGATTATGATGTACCTAAAGTAGAAGTATGGAAAGAAGCCTTAAGAGTATTGAAACCAGGAGGACACGCTCTAATAGCTTGTGGAACTAGAACCCAACACAGAATGGCTGTTAATTTAGAAGATGCAGGGTTTGAGATAAGGGATATTGTTGCTTGGGTGTATGGTTGCTTATCAGAAGATACAGAAATACTAACAGAAAAAGGATTTATTTAAATGTGGTTTCTTTATTTTGTTGTATAAAATTATGAAAAACATATCTACAAATAATAGACCTAAAGTAGTGAGTCTTTTCTCTGGATGTGGCGGTTTAGACTTGGGATTTATTAATGCTGGGTATGATGTGATATGGGCAAATGATTTTTTCAATGAAGCAGTTGAAACATATAAGAAGAATATAGGTGAGCATATAATTTTAGGTGATATATCAAAAATATCTAGCTCTGACATTCCAGACAGTTTTGATATTTTACTTGGTGGATTTCCATGTCAGGGTTTTTCAATTGCTAATATTAGAAGAAGCATGGATGATGAAAGAAACTTTTTGTATAAAGAAATGTTAAGAATTATGAAGGATAAAAGACCAAAGTTTTTTTTAGCAGAAAATGTAAAAGGGTTACTTTCTATGCATAAAGGAAAAATTATAGAAATGATAGTTAATGATTTTAAAAAAATAGGATATAACGTTGATTATAAATTGATTAATTCTGCAGATTTTGGAATACCCCAGCAGAGAGAAAGAGTTATTATTTTAGGCAACAGAATAGGTATAGAGAACAAATTTCCAAAACCTACGCATGCCGATAGGTATATTAGTGTTAAGGAGGTTGTTGGTGATTTAGCGAATTTAAGAACGAGAGATGAATCATTTAAAAATAAGAATACAATGATTCATAATCATATTGCTAGAACTAATGTTCATGATAAATTTTGGGGAAGAAAATATAAAATTAATCAACATGATATTTGTGACTATTTAAAGCATTGGAGAAACATAAAAGGAATATCAACAAAAGAAATTGATAAACATTTTGGATATAAATATACAGCAGGCCATTGGTTTAGAAAAGATAATAATTCAGGAAGTATTCCTAACCCCGAAGATTGGCGGGAATTAAAAAAAATTCTTAAATTTGATAATAGGTATGATCAAAAAGTAACAGAGTTAGAATTAAAGGATATAAAATTTGAACAATCTTTAAGGATTAATAATTGGGATACACCCAGTGATACCATTACTGCGACTGGTCCTGAAATACATCCAAACAAGAAAAGAAGAATGTCTGTTAGGGAGTGTGCTAGAATCCAAACTTTCCCTGATGATTTTATATTTTATGGAAGCTTGGGCAACATGTATAAACAGATAGGTAATGCAGTCCCTGTTTTGTTAGCAGAAAAAATAGCAAAAGTTATAAAGACTAATTTATAAAATTAATTATGTTATCAAATAAACAGATAGAAAAAATAGAAGAAAAATATTTGTCTAAATATTTTTATTATTTGAAAAGTGTTGAAGACGAAATATTGGAAGGATATTATAGTAAAGAGAAGATTAAAAATGATTGGACAGGCATTCAACTAAAAGGACATTCTGATTCTGATGTTGGTTTAGAAAGAATTGTATATTTTCTTTTTAGTGGTAAATTTTTTGGAATTCCAAATTCTAATCCTATAGGCTCTGATTTATTATTTGAAACAACAGATGCTTTTGTTCATATCGATGTAAAAACGGTAAAAGCATCATTGATTAACAAAACTAATATTGGAGATCATAGCAGAAATATTTTTGTTGGAAACAATCAAAATAGTTACAATGGGAAAGTTGATGTTAAAAAAGTAGAAAAAATATATAAATTATGATATATGAAATATTAAACACAATATCCCACTATCTCGGTGTAAGACCATTAATAATTCTTAAAGGAGATACTACACACCATCTCTTTGGCAGAGCAATTTTAATTAAGGTGCTTTTAAGAAGCAACCACTCTTACAGCAGAACTGCAAAAATATTAAACTCAAGAATTTATAAAATAAAATGGTATGCAGAAAGATTTAAACAGAATAATTACATAGATGATATTGCAGACATTATCTATTGGCAACATAAGGAGGATATTGATTATTCAAAAAAGTTATCCACAGGTAGTTAATATGGTGCTATGGACATTGTCCATGAAGTATGCTAGTATTAAAGTATAAGAGGGAGTAAGAAACTTTCATAAAACTCTAGTCAAACTCTTAGACCAAAAAATAACACCACAATAAATTATGGAATATAAATATAATGATGGTGGAAGAGCAGAGGCAGGTTATAAGGGATATACAGGTGATTGCGTTGTAAGAGCAATATCAATATCCACAGAGATACCATATCAAGAAGTCTATGATAACCTTAATGAACATCTTAAAAGTCTAAAACAAACTGAAAGAATAAAAGGCAACAGTTCAAGAACAGGAATAAGTAAAAAAGTAAGTAGGGAATATCTTAAGGGATTAGGTTGGGAGTGGATACCTACAATGTTCATTGGTTCAGGGTGCAAGGTACATTTAAGAAAAGAGGAATTACCTACAGGAACAATTATTGCCAAGTTATCAAAACACCTTGTAGCTATCATAGATGGAGTAATACAAGATACAGGAGATTGCTCAAGAAATGGTACTAGATGTGTATATGGATATTATCAAAAAGTCGTATAAATAAAAAAATAACATTATGACACAAGAACAATATTTAGAAGTAAAAACCTTCTACAAAAGAGATCCTGAATATTTAGAAATTCCTGCAATATGGAGAAAAGAAATAGAGGCTATGGAAGAAGACCTAGAAACAGGAGAGTGGAACTAACCCTACCACAATAAAAAATTAAATGAGTAAGCGTGGATATGAGGTTGGGGTTATTAATTTAATTTCCTTGTATCCACACTTATCCAAACCCCAAACATTATGGAATACTTAAACATACAAATCCCAACAGGGAAACAAATAGGAAAAGCATTTGAAACAGTAAACTCACAAGAGGTATCAAGATGCTTAGAAATCTTAGAGGATAACAAAATAGAAAAGATTGTATCTCAAAACATAGACCTATCAGATATAGATGATGTCCTAGAAACTTATTACCCTTATAGGGAAGCAAAATTATGAAATATACACCACCAATCAAATTCAAGTTTGATAAAAAGAAACATACTTACACATCAGAAGATGGAAAACTTCTAACAGGAGTAACCAACATCTTAAAGAACTTAGCAAAGCCTGCTCTAATACAATGGTCTGCTAATGAATGTGCTAACTATTTTAAAAAGAATTTTAGTAAGATTACAAAAGAAAACCTTGAGGCAGAATTAAAGGTCGCAAAAGTAAGCCACAGAAAAATAGCAAGCACTTCTGCAAAAATAGGTTCAGCAGTTCATGAGTACATTGAGGAGTATTACAAAAGGGAAGGAGTAGCTCCAGAAGAGTACCTACAAGCCCTAGAAATGCCCTATACAGACATTATGCAGGTCAAGTTGGGAATTGATGCCTTTATCTCTTGGAACTCCACCAGAGAGCCTAAAATCGTTTCATCAGAATTGAGAGTAGTAAGCAAGGAACACTCCTTTGCAGGTACATTAGATTTCTTAATGGAAGTAGATGGAGAATTAATTCTAGGAGATTTCAAAACATCAAAAGCAATCTACCCAGAATATTGGTTGCAATTGGCAGGGTATCAAATTGCCTTAGAAGAGGGAGGAATAAAACCAATTAAAAGACTAGCAGTAAGGTTAGATAAAAAAACAGGTAAGTTCTATGAAGAATATGCACCAACTCCATTAGACTTTGATAAGGATACCTTTATTAAGTTAAGAGAAATTCATAAGTGGATAGTGTATTGCGAAAATAATTTAAAAAAATATTAACATATGAAAATATCAATTAAAAAGAAAATAGGAAATTCAGTATTGGATTTCACAGTAGATGCACCAAAACCAAAAGAAGCATTATTTGATGCAGGATTTCTAGCAGAAATGCCAGATACTTGTGGATTGTGCCAAAGTAAAGAAGTATCTCTATCATCTAACAAAGCAAAAGGATATACTTTTATCAAAGTTAAATGTTCTAAATGTAATGCAAGAGCAGATATGGGAGAATATAAAGATGGTGGATACTTTTGGAAACAATGGGAAAAGTATGAAGCACCTGTAAAGTCTGCACAAGCACCACAAAATATTCCACCTCAAACTATTGATGATAAAGAATTAGATCTATCAGATATACCATTATAAAATAAACAAAAACATATGAAAATAAACAAAACAATAGTAATAGGAAGTTTAATATTAATAGCAATAATAACCTATGCAGTAATAACAGAAACTCCTAAAATAGAAGAGATGCAAGAGCCAATATTAAGCACATCCACAGCCCCAACACTAGAACAGAGAATAGAACTATTAGAAAGTGTAAACTTCTTCAAAACAGATGATGGACAGATATTCTCTTTAATGAATATTGTGTCTAACAACGAGCAGAGAATAATTAAGTTAGAAAAATAAATTATGAACTCAAAAACAATAAAAATCAACGATATAGAATACATCAAAAAATCAGAATATAAATTAGCGAATAAAACAGATGGATTAACTTATGTTATTATTAGGACAGAAAAAGCAGGTTGTTTCGCTGGATATATTAATTTAGAAGAATGGAAAAAATCAAAAGAACAAAAACAAGGAATGATAACTAATGCGAGAAGATTATGGTATTGGTCTGGTGCTTCTTCTCTAAGCCAATTAGCAATGGAAGGTGTTAAAAATCCCGATGATTGCAAATTCCCATGTGAAGTACAAGAGCTAAATCTAACTGGAATTATAGAAGTTATCCCAGCGACTGCAGAGGCTCAAAATAGTATTAACTCAGTTAAAATATGGAAACAATGAATCAAGAATATATGAGAGGCTCTGGCGATGGCTATGGCTTTGGCTATGGCGATGGCGATGGCTTTGGCTATGGCTATGGCGATGGCTCTGGCGATGGCTTTGGCTTTGGCTATGGCGATGGCGATGGCTCTGGCGATGGCTTTGGCTTTGGCTATGGCGATGGCGATGGCGATGGCTCTGGCGATGGCTATGGCGATGATGATTAAACATTAAAACAAATAAATTATGTATAACTACAACAATATAATTAAAAACCTAGAATTAGGAAAGTATGTTCAGATCAATGATGAAAATGATAATTATATAATTATCTGTCCCTTTAAAGATGCTGATGGAGATTTTAAAGGGAGTAACTGGAGAGGGGATTTAAATGAATGTTTTAAAAATTTAGGAGGGAGGGCTATCATCTTTGAAGATTTCAAAGAAGTCATCCAAAACGCTAAAGAAATACTTATCCTCTCCCATGAAGAAGTAGTAGAAAAATCTCAAGGAAAGATAAGAAAGCTTAAAGTAGGAGAAAGGGTTTATATCAGAAAAGATGCAAAGGAGATAAATGAAAGATGTCAGTCAGGTTGGCACAATAATATGATGGATGATATGGTCGGAAAAGTATTAGAAGTTAAAGTATTTGATAATGATTACGCAATTTGGGATAATGATAAAAATGATTATTGGTTTTTCCCAAAACAATCATTACAATACCCAATTAAAGATACAGAAGATAAAGTTAAAATAACAGTAGAAGG
>Ga0207997_1002042_pt1 | contig 10311 bp, 26 predicted proteins | sample AntAceMetag02UKN_FD_184777 | JGI IMG/M metagenome (GOLD analysis project Ga0207997, IMG submission 184777) | Saline lake microbial communities from Ace Lake, Antarctica - Antarctic Ace Lake Metagenome 02UKN (SPAdes) (version 2) | ecosystem: Environmental > Aquatic > Non-marine Saline and...
TTACTTGCGGCTCCAAGTCCGAGTTCAAATCCTCCGACTCCTGTGAACATGCTGAAGTATCTGATTTCATTTGGCATCGTTCTCCTCCGACGTATTGTGGACATTAGACGCTTTATCGTTACTTTCAGACTTCTCTTTCCATTCTTGCTCTCTACGTTTTACCCAATATGGACTATCCATTATAATCCTATTCCTGAATATTTAATACAAAATAAAAATATAGACATTATTGAAGTTCCACAAAAAAAACCTATCACGAAAGCTTTTGGACTCCAATTTGAATAATCTATATTATCATAATTCTTTTCAACATATTCTGTTCCATCAATATTCATTTCTTTCTCCTGCGTAGTTTTGTTGTGTTCCATTGTTTATTTATGTCTTCTTTAATTATAAACTTTACTAAGTTTTCTTTTCCCATCATATGTTCAAAAAACTGACTATATACTTTTAAATCTTTCATGTGTAAGAGTGTGAACCATGCCCTTGTTCTCCTTCATGTAATTTCTTATGACATTCTGAATGAACGAACATACAATTTTGTTTAGGATGATTTAGTTTACATAGTGTATATCTTCCACCATGAGTTGAACGAATTTTACGATGTACTTCCATATCTTTATATAACATATGTTTATTACATAACTGACATCCTCCATCAATTACTTGATAATATTTTCTTCTTACCCATTCTGGTAACTTCTCATAATACTTTACTCCTGGTTCATCCATTTTTTATTGACAATTCTTTAGTTACGTAATCTTCTTTTAATATTTTTAACTCTACTAGATATTGTATTAAGGTTGTCTTTGGTATTGATTTAAGGAATCGTTTTACTAATGATTCTAAATATATTGAACTTTCTAAATGTCTTTTACAATTAATGCAATTTATTTCTTTAGATTTCATTGTCTCGTTTTAATTTTAGTTTTAAATCAGATATATGTTTACAATCTTCATTTTTTTGCTTTCGTTCATTGAAGTCGTAGCAATCGCATATACTCCTTATCTCTCCAGCAGAGTTTGATACTATTTCAACGTTGTGCCATTCTTTACTATCAATATCTTTTGAACAACTTTTAAATATTGTCGTATCCCATCCGTTTTCTATTATGTAATCTCTGTATATTAATCTTGAATGTTTTACATTATCTATTACTTCTGAATTTTCTATTCCCCATCCTGTTAGTTTAAAGAACTCTGTCATCTTGTTTGTATATGGACACAACGCTTTATGCGAAAATGTTAAGAATTTTAGATCTTTCAATTCATTAGAACGACCAGTAATACAATTTATCGGTAGAGTAAGGTATTCAGAAATCATCTTGTTATTAGCTATTTCAAGCGTTCTAAAAGCATTTAATACTAATCGTTGTCTATCAGATGTATTATCGTTTAATTCTTTATATGCTTGGATGCTTGTTTGGTTTACCATCTTCTTTTATTCTATTTATAATTAAATAATGTTTATATATCTTTATATTAATTGTAAAGTGACATTGATTATGATGTCGGTAGAAAATCTCCGACTAATCTATTTAAATATATCCGTCTTTATCTAATCCAGAATCTACTGAATCAACTTGCTCTGGTTCGTTATTTGAACTATCATCTGATAATGATTTCATAGCGTACTTAAATTCTTTTAATACATTTTTTGATGTCTCGTGTAATTCTGTTCGCATTGATAATGATAAATCTACTGCCATTCGTAAACAATTACCAGCATCAATTTTTAATCTGTCATTGTATATTTCTTTCTTTATAGCATCAACTTTTTTATCTTTAATTTCTTTCAATACTTTCAAATTATAGCAATTATAATATTTTTTATCGTTCTTTTCAACTTCTATTAATTCAAATGAAACTATGTTTCCTTTTTCAATGTTTAGTTCGTTAAAGCTTGAATACCATTTACTTGTATTATCTTTTAATGTAAATGCTTTCTTTTCTTTGCTTACTGCGTTTATTAAACCATCTTTTATTACTTTATCCATGTTGTACCTCCATTTTAATCTAATTGTTCCTTTAGTGATTGAAGTATTCCTTCTAATAAGCTTTCTTCTAAGACTTTTTTTAGTTTTATTATTCTGAACATCTTACGCTTACACTTAGTGCAAAACATTTCTACTCCTTTTAATGATCCGACTTGATTACCACAACGATAACATATATACTCTTCCATCTCATTTATAATTAAATAATGTTTATATACTTTTGTTTTAATTTTTTAGTAACTAATACCTACATTACTATATAACTTACTTATATCATCTTTATCAAAGTATGACTTCTTTAATTTTATTGTTCTATTGTTTATTCTTTCTGCTAAACCGAACATCTCTAATTCTTTTATTATTATTGGTCGTATTGCTTTTGGGATTCGCCATTGAAACAAACATTCTTTTATTGTTTTTATGCTTGTTTCACGTTCTCCGTATTTTTCGTACAATATATTATGTAAATAATAATAAAAAGTGCAAGGCATTTTTGTTTCTTCCATTTTAACTTATAAATCCTATTGTTGGTTGACAGCTATCTTTTAGTGTTTCCATATAGTTGAATAGATTACTGAACTCGAATAATATCATAGCTACTATTGCACCTATTATTAATAGTTTAATTAGATTTTTTCTACCACCAAATAATAAGTTTGCTATATTCCATGTTCCGTTTTCGTTTACTGGAGGATAAACTCTTCCCCAATCTCCTACTAATGGTAATTTTGAACGTTTCATTATCACTTCTTCAGTTATTGCTTCTTCGTTATTCTTTTTAGGTTTATAAGTCATCATAGACTTAACACTATCTCGCTCTTGTCTTTCAAGCATTACTTGTTTTAATTTTTCAAACATTTTAATTTCCTCCTTTCAATTTATTGAAAGATAACTTCTAAATATCCATTTTTAGGTTTATCTTTGAAATAAAATCTTGCGTACCATTTATATTCTCTTATTACTTTCTTTCCTACCTTTCCTTTTTTATATTTATTATATTGGTGTTCTCTTATCTTTATTCTTTCAAGTTTATCAGAGAAGTCTCCATTTGCTTTATAATCTAACTCAACGTTACCGAATAATGGAATTTCTACCATATTATTTTCTACGTCTTTCTTTGTGAACTTTATATACTTCTTGTTTCTTCCTAAAAAACCATTAGCGTTATGTTCTGGTAGCCATTTTTGATACCACTTTTGTTTTATTAAATACTTCGTTAAAAATATCATAATTAATATTCCTACTATCACAACTAACAAGATGTAAATTAAATAATATATTGAGAACTTTAAATGTTTCTCTCCATTGACAAAACCTATATATTTTTCTCCGATTATAGTTTCTCTATTAAAATCAACAATGTACGTTTTATTATCACAAGTAAAATTTGCACCAGTTACATATTTATTATAAATGTTATAAGCTTTATTATATGTTTTTTCTGAATATTCTTCTAATGTTACGTTACAATCTTTTGGGTAATCTATTGTTTTTATTGGGAAAAATGATGGTGAATACATGAGAACAACCATTATAAAAAAAATTATAAAAGTATGTAATCCAAATAGATTTTGACCGAAAGCTTGTTGTTCAGGAGACTTTCCATTCTTAGGGTAATCGAATTTAATCTTAGGAGTCTTTCCACTATAATCAACATCAACTCTAGCATTAGCTGGAGCTGTTCCATTTTTTTCTACCATTTTATAAATTTAATAACATACAGCTACGGGATCTCCGTATATTTTTCCACTCTTCATTACTTTTTTTACTTCTTCGTCTGTAGCTTCTACTTCTTTACGATTCAAATATTTTATAGCTTTTTCTTTATCCATTGTTTACCTCCTGTTTATTTAGTTGAGTACTTATTAACTTATTTACATTTTCAACGTGAGATGAGCCTAAGACTATAACGATTTTCTTTCCTGGATTATCTATTACTGCTTTAAGTATTTGATTAGATATGTATAAATTCCTCATATTGATTAAAAACTCGAAAGCTATTGGGTATCGTTCTTTCATTTGTAGTAAAACTTCTTCTTCGTTTATTTTACTATTTATTGAGACTTGTTCAAAGTCTGATAGCTCTTTACTAAATCCTTCTTGTTCTTCTTTAGGTATTCTTAAAAATAAGTCTTGTATCTTTAGTATTGGCATATCTACTAAAACTCTTGGTATATTATGTTCTATTGAATAATTTAACGCTGATTTCATGTCCGAACCATAATCAAGCCCTTCCTTGTCTGCTTTGGTCTTGATTGCGTCTGTAATCCTTCCTAATAAACTATTACTCTTTGATTGGACTTTCTTGGCTTCCTCAAATATCTGTGAAGCCCTGAACTCGCATAGCTCTATTCCGATTATCTCTGGATGCTCTTTACTAATCATTTTTTCGACTACTTCTTTATTCATTAGATGATTAGTTCCTATTATTTTAACGTTCATTGTCTATCTCCTTTAATTTCTTTCTTTCACGATAAGCTTTTTTTCTTGCCCTTATCTCTGGTTGCTGACTATAAATCTTATATCTATCACTTATCATTTTTTTTATTTTTGGTTGTTCACGATAAACCTTATGTCGCATATAATAAGTTTTTTTCCTACACTCCGTAGAACAATATTTAGTATTATGTTTTGATTTGAACCCACTACCACAATATTTACAAACCTCATTTTTTCCATTCCATTCCTTTTGTATTCTATTCCATTCTTCTTTGAACTTACAGCTTCTATTTAGAGTAGCTAATGGTAATGTTAATGGCTCTCCTATTTCTGCTAATACTAAGTTTTTTCTTACTTCTGCTTCACATAACTTTTCTTTGTTTATCATATTTCCCCCATCGCTTCTTTAAATGCTTTGTCTGCTATGCTTTGACTTTTGTAACGTTGATATGTTCCTATAACTTGGATTAAAGTAATAGGTAACGATCCAGAAAGTATTAATGACATCCAGTAAATACCACCAATTAATGTTACCGAGATTCCCCAAAGTATTCCTGCAACTAATGGTATAAAACTCCAAAGAGTTGTTGTTGTTTGTTGTAATGGAGTTATATCGACTACGCCACTCTTCCATCGTTTAGTAAATTGCTTGAATGATAATTCTTCTCCGTCTTTAGCTTTCCAGAAAAAGCCACGATTTAATGTTCTACCAATTATTATAGATACTATTATTAATATGAATATTATGTATTGTCCTGACGTACTCATTTTTTGTAATACCTCATCTTCCCACTAACTAAACGACTATTAATGAAATCATCTTCTTTTAATTTGTTAATACATTTATCTAAATATCTTTGTGGTATCATTAATTGTATTTTTATATCTGTTCTTGTATATTCTTCGTGATTTATATTATGCTTTATACGATTTACAAATATCTTAATTTTCTTTTCTTCAGACTTTGATATTGTTTCTCTAAATACATCAATACCTAACTTCTTCTTATTTGATATTATCTTTAAGTTGTTTAATAATTTAATACCTTTATTTTTATTCTTTGATATATTCTTAGATTTTATCTGTTCTATTTTCTCTTCTAATTTTTTTGTTCTCTTTTCTAAATTCTTTATTATAGTATCTTTTTTCTTCGTTTCATGTTTTAATAATCTAAAACCTTTTTGCGTATTTATAAAATCTCTAATTTCATCCTTTGTTCTATCTTTCCCTATCCCTTCCTCTTGCTTTATCATCTCTAAGTATGAAACCTCTTCTTTTTTCATTGTATTATATGTTTTTACTATTTATAAAATTTCTCTATTGGTTTAATGGTGCTCCATTACATAACCAATCTAATCTTGATAACTCTGTTAGTATTTCTTGTGCTGTCTCTGGATGTTGACTTCCTCCTGTTAATAAAAAAGCCTTACCATTAAAATTTTTACAATTACTTGTTAAGATGTTTATATCTTTTGTTTTATTGTTTTCTATTAAAATTATAGTCGATGATATTATTGTTAATAATATTATTACACTTAATACTATCTGATTTTTATTTATACTTCGTTTCTTCATAACATTTATAATATATACTTATTTATAAATGTTTGTTACTATTACTTAATTATAAACTTGCTCTCGATTCTAGTTTTGTTAATACTTCTCCTAATCGTTTTACTTCACTTGATAATGTTTTAATTGCTTCAACGTGAGACTCAAAGTTATTATTAAACATTAATTGATTAGAAGTTACTTGGCTAATCATTTGATTTGTATTATTCATCCCTTCTAAAATAAAGCTGGGAGTTACTTTGAACCCTGTAGATTTACTATCGTTCCACCAGTTTTGAACTTCTCTGTTTACTCTCGGCTCGTTAGTCTCTAATTCTTTGAGACTATGAGAATCGTCTATCCATAACCATAAACCTTCGTCGTCTCTTATGTATAACTTTTCTTTCTTGTCGTTGTATTGTTTTGCTAATACGTTTTTTATTATTCCATAATGTTCTCGTGATGTTGTAAATCTATAACCATCTAAAATTATGTTTAACTTTCTACCTAACATCTTGATCGTTTTATCTAACTCGAATACTGCCATACCCTTAGAAGTGAAGGAACTCTGTGATAAAAATGATTCTGCATCGTAAACTACCAAACCATTCTTGGTTAACCATATCTTCTTATTGTTTAATATTATTCGTGGCGTTGATTTATTTATACCAATTAGTTTATATTTTACTCCATACTTCTCTAATCGCCTTATCCAATCTATTTTATCATTGAACTTTACTCGCCAATTAAATGCGTGACCTCGTATCTCTTTATTTTGACACTTCTTTTGACTTGCCTTAGTTGTTTTTGACACTTCTTTTAATACCTTCCAACACCCATACCCCTCTTTGATTATTATGTTATCTTTCTTTAGTTTACGAAGATAATATTGTAATGTATTCTTATTAATGTTTAATTTTTTTGAAATTTTTGCTGGAGAATTTCCGTTCTTTAGTTCTAAAAATATATTGTAAAGTGTCAATTCTTTGTCTTGCTTGAACGAGCTTGTTTTTGACACTTCTTTACTTTTCATTACAACTACAATCTATACTAATATTTAAAGTAGTATTTTACCTCAAAAGTGACGAAAACATAAAATAGATAATTATAAATACTAGTGTTACCTCTAATAAGTAACGAGAAAAGGAGTAGGAAGACGCTCTGGTCTCACTAAACGTCTGTCCTATTTCCTGTTTTTCTTTCATCTCTTAAATAATTAAGTGAGATTTGTTAAAATTTTCCTGTGAACTTACTAGTTTCATCTATTAAATTAGCACCTACGATATTAGTAACACCAACTCTCATAAAATCCTCAACGTCTTTATCTTTCTTTTTTGCGAACTTTACATTATGACTAGCTAGTGCTACTGATTGTGCTAATGGAATAATTCCTAATAAATTTGCCATCTTACTTCTTTCCGAATAGTTTAGCTGCTACGAATCCTAATAAAATCATTGCTGAAAATAATCCTATCAATCCTGCCATTCCTCTTGAACCACTATCGTTATTGTAACCTTCTTGACAATATGTATAAGTTATATACGTTAAATTATCACTTGCAGTTGTTGCATTAACTTTTACAGTATTTACTAGTGTAAAATTACCTATTGTATCAGTAAAAAGATAATCTGTTGTTAGCGTATATGCTGTTCCTGTACTATTTGTAACAGAAGAAATAACTATTGGACATAATGAACTTCGCCATCCGTCTTGTGCTTTCGTAAGATTCATTTGTTTACTTTCATTAATCTGACCACCTGCAGTATTTTCTGCCGAGTAAGTTATTGAATCATTAGTCATTGTTTGCTTAGTAGTTAATTCATTTTGTGCGTCAAATATAGGAACTATAAGTGCTAGTGCTACTATTGCACCAATAAATAGAATGACTATTCCTCCTACAGTAAACGTATTAAGATCCATTTGTGCTTTCTTATTTTTATTCATTTATAATCTCCCCTCCTGAAACCAACTATTGTTGAACATGAATCTAACTTAACCATTTATTATTACTCCTTTCTTCTTCAATGAACGCTTTATTGAAATATAAACTTCTGTCGTCTCGTACTAATTCTTTTGGTTCAACTTGTCGTACTAATGGTTCACTTGATTGTGCGAACGATTTTAATGTCTTTGTGCTAGAAATAGGTTGTATTGACGATTCTTTAGGCTTCTTTAATAATTTTTTATTTAATAATGATTTTACCATAGTTTGTTTACTCGTTACTTATTTATATATTAGAGGTATCATTTGTCAATTTTTATACCACGTGATTTAGCTATCTTGATACTTAATACTTCCAAATCCTTCTTGTTATATATTTTACCATAGTCTTTCTTATATTGAACTGGAACCTCTTCTCCCCAGTAAGTCTTCTTTACACTCTTCATTAGTTCTTTGAATCCTTTAGTGTATGGCATTATAACTTGAAGTCCTCCCCACTAAATACTTTACTTAAGTCATTATCCTTTTCAGTCTTTGTAAAGTTATTAATATCCTTACGACCAATCCCCTTGACATCAATATCTATTTCTAAATTAATACTTTTTCCCATTCTATATCTTAAACATTGAACCTCCTTTTATTAATTTGTTGTTACTCTTAAGTAATTTCTTATTAGTCTTTAGTAATTTTCTATCATTCTTTAATACTGATTTGTGTCCTGTTGTCACGTTTGGAACATTAGTAAATTGATTCTTATTTTTCATTACTTGCCATTCTGCTTTCATTATATTTTTAGTGTCAATAGGATTATGACCGAACTTAATTTCATTATCACGTTTCTTTCTTGCGTATTCTAATTGTTCCTTAATACTAGCTTCTCTATCTTCATTTCGATAACGTAAAAGTTCACGTTCATTACTGCTAAGTTGTCTTTCTTCGACTAATTTTTGGAATCTTGCTTGGTCTGACATCTGATTTATCATCTCTTTCTTTTCACGTTGTTTCTCTCCCAAGCTTTTAATGAAATCTTTTACGCCCATGTTGTTACGAGTAAGTGTTTATTTATATATTAGAGGTATCATGTAGCAAACCTAGCTATTGATTTAAATGAAATATATCCAACTAAAAATAAAACTAATATGTAAATCGCACCACCAAGATAAATTCCAAATATTAAAGAACTTATCGCTAAAAGAATTAGATATAATCTGTTAGACATTCCATATTTAGCTGAAGCAAAACTTATTATAATTAAAAATACAAAGATAAATAATTGTTGACTACCTAAAAATATTTCAAGAAATATCTTTTTAAAATCAAAAGGAGAAATATAAGTTCCGATTAGTCACTACCTCCAGCAAATTCTAAACACGCTACTGCAAAACCAACAAGATATATTGTTATTATTACTCCCATAAACCAAGTTATCCAATCTATACCATAACTATTTATCAAAGTTACTAAAGACCACATATCTGCCGCAAAAAATCCGAAAGCAACGTATGCAACCATTGAAAGAAGTGCTCTTCTAACATCAAAACTTGCTCCAGATCCAAGAACTTGTATACCAGTAATTCCTCCCAAAACCGCTGTAGCCACTAAAGCTATTAAAAACCATCTCCATAGGTTAGAAGTGTCTTTTATATCTGATACTGCAGTAGCTACTTCAGTAAATGAACCATTATATTGTGTATCTGGTTGGACTATAGTATCATTATCTATTAATAATGTTCTAACATTTGTGCCTATCCCATCAACACCTGCTAATAATAAAGTAAGCATTATTCCAACAGATATTATTAAATAATAATAAAATTTCATCTTAGTTCCTCCTTGATTATAAAACCTAATGTTATTATTAAAGTTATGTAAACCAATAAATCTCCAAAAGATAATATCGCATTTTCAAATACTTCTACGTTTGGTAATAAATTCATAGTATTCAAAAAAATCAATACACCTGTCAAAATTCCAATTATTGCTGCTTCTGAAGCTATACCATATTTCATTACCATACCACCACATATTAGAAAGATTATTAATACTGATATTAGTGCTTTACTAAATTGTCCTTCATCATCACCAAGTATTCCAAATATATTAGCATTAATATATGTTGAAACCCTCTCGAATAAATAAGCAATACTATAATCACTTGTAGAATAAACATTCCAAACTCTTGTAAAATTAGTAAATGTATCATTTACTTCATAATAATAATTCATAATTATTCTTGTCTGGTTTGTCGTATTAACATTTGCAGAATTTAATATACCACCACCCTCACTTGTTGAAGTCTGTGTATCTATTTCTGTTCCATTTTGATATTTTAATGTATACCCCCAACTATCCAAAGTCCAATAACTTGATGAGATTGTAT
>Ga0207997_1002044_pt1 | contig 10306 bp, 11 predicted proteins | sample AntAceMetag02UKN_FD_184777 | JGI IMG/M metagenome (GOLD analysis project Ga0207997, IMG submission 184777) | Saline lake microbial communities from Ace Lake, Antarctica - Antarctic Ace Lake Metagenome 02UKN (SPAdes) (version 2) | ecosystem: Environmental > Aquatic > Non-marine Saline and...
AGGCTCAGGAGAGCCCAGGGAGTGGAAGCTCCGAGGCCCTATCTCTTGGAAGACTTCGAGCAAGATATCCTAGCCTCCGCTGAAGGACTCTCCTCGGGATATCCGTCTCTCGATAAGTGGGCCAAGATCCCAGCCGGAGCGCTGACCATCGTAGCCGGGAGACCGGGCCAAGGGAAGACATCCTTCATGCTCAACCTTCTCCGCAATCAGCTCGAGATGGACTCCTCTGGCCGTCGCTTTTACTTCTACAGCTACGAAGTGGCCAGGAGATATCTGGCTCTCCGTCTCTTGATGCTGACAGCTGAGGAAGTCCTCAACGAGGGGAGCAACGAGGGAGCCTATATCAACTACATCAAGACAAAGAGAGGGACCAACAAGGCCATAGAGAAGGCCCTGGAGCGCTTCGGGGAGTGGACCAGCTCCGGGAGACTTGTGATCTCGGACAAGCCCTTCCGGGCCGAGGATCTCTCCGCAACTATCGGGAAGCTCGCTCAGCAGGGAGACACTGGAGCCGTCTTCATCGACTACATCCAGAAGATCCCATCTACTGGATCAAGTGAAGCCCAGCGCTATCTCCAAGTGGCTAGGGCCTCTCAGCTCCTTCTGGAGCAAGCCGTCCGGCAAGACATCCCCATCATCCTCGGAGCCCAGCTCAACCGAACAGCTGGAGACTTTCCGACACTAGGAAGCATGAGAGAGAGCGGAGACATCGAGCAGGATGCTCATCTAGTCCTTGCCCTTCAGAATGACGCACTCAAGAAGCAAGAAGCTGACGGGTTCAGGGTGACAGAGAAGAAGGTGGGGCTCAATGTCTCCATCCTGAAGAATCGAAATGGAATGTCCGGAGGCTCCGTCTCGCTAGAGTTTGAGAGAGCCATCCTGAAGATCAGAGATCCCAACAACATGGAAACCCCTTTCTAGGAGGCCGAAGATGATTCAGATAGGACAGGGAGAGGGCGCTCTAGTTGCCTACACCCTACAAGAGACAGCGGAAATGCTGCAGATCAATGAGAAGACCGTCCGAGACTACATCAAGCGGGGAGACCTTCTAGCTCGAAAGGTGGGGAAGCGCTACTACATCACCCAGAAGGCTCTGGAGACTTACATCACACCTCAGGAGCTACAGACAGAGACTCGGACCAACGGAGGATGAAATGATCCAGGAGAAGACCCTCAATGTCTGCAAAGGCGCGATAGCAGACATAGAAAAGGCGAGAGGGAGAGACGAGCTGAAGAGAGACTTCGTCCTTCTTCGATCCAAGGGCCTCTCCTTTGCCAAGATTGCCAAGGAGCTGGATGTCTCGAAGTCCACGCTCATCTCCTGGAGTAAGGATCTGGAGGCCGAGATTGCCCGCCTAAAAGCCATCGAGCTGGAGGCTCTCTACGAGGAGGCCTATCTTCTCAAGACTGGAAGGATTGCCCTTCTGAGTGGACAGATGAAGGCGCTGCAGGAAGAGCTGGCCAAGAGGGACCTCGGAGGCGTGGCCACAGATAAGCTCATGGACTTGTGGCTCCGCTTCTTCGGAGAGATGAAGGAAGAATACATCGAGCCCATCTTCTCCGCTCCAGGAGACAAAGCCGGTCCAAAGCTGACCGCTCAGCAGATCCAGACGGAGCTGGCCGAAGTCCTCCATCGCTATCGGGCCGGACGCATTGACGAAGCCAGGGCCAAGGGAGAGACAGCCATCCTCCGGGATGCACTCCGAGCCTATGAGAAAGGCGAGCTAGAGGGCAAGATCGACAGGATAGAGAGCGTCTTGAATAAGCGAGGGGAATAGACATGGCAAAGGGTGAACTGAACAAGCTACTCAAGAAGGGACTCACCGGGTGGGAAGTAGGGCTCATAGCCATCGAGGATTTCATGGGGCTCCGGGAAGAGCTTAAGAAGCCTACCTTCTCGAAAGCAGAGTTTGGACGGATGAAGGATAGCCTCAAGACTGCGAAAGACATCGAGGACTATAACAAGCTCATAGCCGTCCTGGACGTAGTCGGAGACGCTCTCCATGTTGCGGAGATATGCGAGCTATCAGCCCTTGCAGACTTGGGCTCACTAGAGAAGCTCACAAGCTACGGGCTGGCCAGGGCAAGCATTGAGCTTCACCTCAACATGATCCCCAAGATCGTGACCCAGAAGCAGCTAGACGATTACATCCAGGAAGACCGAGAGGACTTTCTCGGAAGAATCTGGCCCCTCACTATGCTCATCCAGACAAGAGCTATCTCCCTGGCCAACAAAGCCAATCCAGACTATCGCTACGATATCGGGATGTGGGCGTGGGAAGAGATCCCCGAAGAAGACCTTCATCTCTTTGAGAAGCATCTTCCACAAGCCAAGGAAGAGATCACTCATCTAATCTCAGATCTCCTATCAATCGAGGAAGATGGCGAGGAAAGCTACTTGGTCCAAGATCTCTATGAGGCCGGGATGGAAGAGATCCGGGAGATGGTAGACAAGATATCCATCTTCGCTATCGGAGCCGAGCGCTTCCCTCCTCTTCGTAGGATTGCAGTGATCCAGGAACCCTCTGAGAGCGCCGTGGATGAGAAGGGCCACTACATCGACCGACACGGACCTCCCTTCACACGCCTCGGACCAACACTAGCCTCCGCACTCACCAACAGGGAAGAGGGAGAGAAGATGATCACGATCCTCTCCAAGAGAATCCGGAATAACGTCCGGTCTTTCTACGCTATAAGGGCCGTAATGGAGCAGCTCACCGAGGTCCTAGAGATCAATCTTCTGAAGTCTGTCAACGTGTTTGATGATCGTCTCCAGAATGGGATAGACGCCTACAATGGAAACACTGATCTTCTTCAGGGCTTTCTCCCCCACACCGAAGACAAGAATCCCTTCTTCTCCGGAGAGAATCTCCCCGAGTATCTTCAAACCCTTCCTATCTTCGATCTCAAGAATCTGACTCCATCGAAGACATCCATCAAGAAGGTCCGAGAGCGTATCAGCAAGATCCTCGGAGAAGGATGGTGGATGCAGGATCTCTTGGCTCTCTTTGAGTATCAAGACCCAGACGGATGGACAAAGGAGAAGACAGCGGAAACGCTAGGCCTCCTCCCAAAGGACTTGAGATGAGGGCGCGAAACATCACCGAGATCAGAAGCAGAGAAGATCTCCTCGGAGGGAAGCCCGGGGACGTATCTGATGAGGCTTGGCTCGAAGAGCTTCAGGGCTTCTTCAATCAGCAGATAGAGGAGTCCCTCTCCGCATACGGAGACAAGCTAGGGGAAGAAGGATCAGAGAGACGGAAGCAGAGACAGGCTTCAATGGAGAGGGTTTGTCTTGCAGGCGCTCAGATGAGGCAAGCAGAGAAGAGAGGCCTCCTGAAGAAGCTAGCCATCTTCCCTGATGGAACAGCTCTGGAAATCCTCACAGAAGAGAGCCCTCAGCCCATCAAGACCACGGGCCTCCCGGCAACCTATCGAGCCTCCGTCCCTTTCGAGAGAGGGAGAATCAGCGGAGAGCTTGTGTCTCTTTCAGCTGGCCAAGAAGCAGCTCTCCGAGCCGTTATCATCCTCCTGGAGAAGTACAACTACGAGGGAGACCAGGGATCAAGCCCTACAGATTCAGAGTATGAATACTTCTACAGCGGAAAGCTCCCAAAGGTGAGCTTCTCTCCAGCTGAGTACTATGAAGCCAGAGGGCTACCCCGTGACAAGGAGGGCCAATTCAGAGGGAAAGCAGCGGAGGATGCCAAGCAGGATCTCAAGGACCTCAATACCACGTTCGAGTTTGGCCCTTACCTCTTCGATCTGGGAGGAGGAGTATCTCGGACGGTGAAGGGCTCCGGACCTCTTATGAATGTCTGGATGATAGAGGTCACTGATACAGAAGAGGCAAGCGGAAACATACTCCGACAAGAGGAACGCTTCACAGTAGAGCCAAGGCCAGAGCTTATCCGCTACAGCTCAAGGTTTGGCATACGTCCCCATCCTCTGATACTCGCAGGTCTCGGGCTAGATGGAGGCCGAGAGAACTTCGTCCGAATCGAGGTCGATATACAGAGCAGGATCAAGGCCCTCTATGCTGGCCGTAGATATCCCCATCAATCAGTGGAGCATCTCGCTTCCTACCTCCACGAAATAGACCTGGAGCCATTCACCATCGGGAAGGATAAGCTGGCCCAGAGGATAGGGCTAGAATCAGCACTGAAGCAAGGCCGGAGGAAGAGGGTCACAAAATACATCGAAGAGGCCATCCAGGTGGCTCTATCTCTTGGGATCATCACAAGCTACGAAGACAGCGGAGACCAGTACATCTTCCATCTGAGCAAAGAGAAGGGCCGGAGGAAGGCCAAGACCGAGCGCCAGAAGTCCCTTCCATTGAAGAAGAAAGCAAAGAAGCGCTAGGCAGTGTCACTACCTGGCAGTGGGGTTGTCACCTACTGGCGAAAAGTTGTCACCTACTGGCAGTGGGGTTGTCACCTACTGGCGAAAAGTTGTCACCTACTGGCAGTAGCCGAATCAGCAAAGCATCAAGAAGACGGGCTTTTCATGGGGTCGAAATCACCCAGAGACTCTTAGAGACTTTTCAGAGACTCTAAGAGAGAGCGCTCTTCTTTGAAATCCGAGCGCTTCTCTACAACCAGAAGCCAAGCCCTTCACCTGAAGGATGAGAACAAGGGAGAGCGATGAAGGAACGGAGCAACGAGTACCACGTGGATGCGCTGACAGTGGTGTATTGGGATTCCAACGGCGTGGCAACAGACTTGAACGCAGAGGGAGAGCCGTGCGTCACGAAAGCCGACCTCGTTGAGTTCGTGTATGAGCTATGCGAGCAGGGCGCATACGGCGGGATCATTAGGCGGCAACTGATCGAAGAGGCGGTGAGGTGATGGCAGCTCGCCGGAAGTCAGGAGCATGGGCGGCGATTGTAGAACAGTCAGTGAAGATCGTCGACAGCTATGACACCGGAGTCACGCTCAGACAGCTATTCTATCGCCTCGTTTCAACAGGCGTACTCAGGAACACTCAATCCGAATACTCACAGCTCAGCAGCAAGACAGCCGAGGCTCGCCGTGCTGGAACGTTCCCGGCGCTTATCGACAGAGGGCGTTCAATCCACCGGTTCCGGACGTGGAACTCACCACGAGAGGCATTGACAGCGACAGCCCAAAGCTACCGCCGCGACCGTACAGAAGGTCAGCCCGTCACGCTCTATCTTGGAGTAGAGAAGGCTGGAATTGTAGAGCAGTTGCTCGCGTGGTTTGGTGACTTGGGCTTCCCTATCGTGGCCACCGCCGGCTATACCAGCCAGACGTTTATTGACGTAATCGAAGAGGACGCGCAGAGGCAAGGACGGCCCACTGTGATGCTCTACGCTGGGGACTTCGACCCAAGTGGTGAGGATATTCTCCGCGACCTCAACTCTCGATCTAGTTTCGACACGGTGGAACGAATCGCACTAGACGGCGAACAGGTGGACCAATTCAATCTGCCTCCTATGCCCGGCAAGACCAGCGACACGAGGGCCACGGCCTTCATTGAACGGCATGGGAAGCTTGTACAGGTGGAGATTGACGCGTTACCGCCGGACGTATTGCGGACGCTCTACACTGACGCCATCGACAAGTACCACGACGTGGCCGCCTACAATCGAGTTTTGGAACGCGAGAGTCAGGAGAGAGAAGAAGCGCTTGCGATTGTCCGCCGAAGTTGACGTGTCAAGGGTGAGGCCCTCTCTCTGAGTTTCATGACGCTATAAAAGGGAGTTTTGCTACGCTATAAAAGGCAAGCGGACAAACTTCCTCCTGGAGAAGAGATGGAATCTGCTTTGTGGATGTGATGTTAAGGGGTTCCCCCGACAGCCAGTTCATACGCTGCGATTTCGCCATAGTCTTCGCCCATCCACACCCGGAACGGCTGTGTTAAGTCGATACTGGGTGGAATGATGATAAGCCCCCACGCTTGCATCCCCGCCATTATCTGGCCGCCGTCAAACGGATCGGCGATCTCAATGATGTCGTCATAGCCAATGTCGTATTGGCGAGGTGCCTGCGAAAATATTAGTTCCCACGGCCACCAATATTGATTGCCGTAGGGCGCAACAGCCACAACGAGTAGGCGTGCCCCTGGGTACTCTTCCTCGGTAATGTTTATGAAATTGATTGTTTTTGCTTCTCGTTCTTCGGCCTCATCTCCATGAAGCATCTTCCATGCCTCTAATGTCTGCGGGAAGCACATAATCGAGAACTCTTTATCTCCAGAGTAGTCGTGTGAAATGAAGTGAGTCTTTATATCTTCAGGAAGTCGAGCCCATGCTTCAGATTTAAATTGGCCGAAACATCCGATGGTTACGAGAAGACATACAACCAAAACAGCAGATGCGATACGCATTGTTCCTCCGATGAAGCCTTTACACTATACCACTCATACGCCAATTCAGTCAAAAGGAGGTGTCCAAGCGATTGACTCGCGAGAACGGCAAGCGGACAGACTTCCTCCCTCAGAAGGCCAGACCTCCGAGGCCTCCGTCCTTGATACTCGTATCCTCAAGCAGATCATGCATACAAGAAAAGACCTGATGACGATTCTAGGCCTCACCTACATCCAGGTGAGGGAGCGGCTTGATACGCTTGATACGGCTGGAGGCTTGCTTGAGGGCCAGGTGAAGAAGGGTCCGAAAGGTAGACTGGAATACACTTCAGAGGCCCTCCGGATGCTCCAGGAGCTTGAGGAGCTTGCTATCAACCACGGGCTAAGTCTGGCTCAAGCAGCGGAGGAGCTATCCGGCAAGATAAGACCAGAAGAGGAGATCCAGCTTGAGGACGTTGATATCAAGGGGATCAACCTGGAGACAGCCATCCTCCGAGAGAGGGCTGAGGCGCTCGCTAGAGAGAACAATCTTCTCCGGGCTCAGCTGGCCAAAGCCTGGGAGCTTGTCGACAGCCTGAAGGCTCTTCCAGCTCCGAAACGTCGGAGACGGTGGTTCTCATGGCGCAAAAGCCCTGAAACACAGACAGCGTCTACATAAAAGCCGATCTACTGAGAGCCTCATAAATCGCCTCAGATGGATGGAGGGGGCTTGAGTATGGCTCCTCGTAGACGATCCTTCCGCTCCCTGATCTTCTCTCTGGAATTAGATGTCCAGCAGCACGATGGCTATCAACACAACACCGGCCAACAGAGCAAGTAAAAGGAAGAGATTGCTGCTAAATGGAGGCTCGATCTCTACTGCCTCAAAAGTGAAATTGTAGCCACTAAGAGACGTTCCGAGTCCATTGAGCGTGAGATACAGGCCAAACTGTGAGCCTGTCTGGATGTTCATGAATTCCACGTTCCAGCCTTTGTAGTAGGAGACGTTCCGTGTTGGGATTACAGAGTCAGAGAGTTTCCCGCCCGGGGGGATAGTCGTTGGCTGTGTGGAGGACCCCCTCTGACTGAACAGGGTTGCTTCATGCATGACGTTACTCGTCTGATCGTCCCACAACGTCATGCTCGACCGATCCCAATCAACCTCGATTGCCTGTGTGGACTTGTTGGTGATTGTGAAACTGATGCCTGAGTAGCCAATACCCAACTCTCCGGGCCTCATCTTGAACGAGATCGTGATGTTCTCATCCGAATAGGTCAAGCCATTGCTCTCAACGGGTTGTAGGAGCCGGAAGGTATCTGCAGAGACAGTAAGGGATGCGACAATTATCAGAAGGAGAGCCCATCCGATGAAAGTAGATTTTCTGAGAGGGATTGCTGTAGGCATTTTATATTGCCTCCTTGGCTCTGAAGCATAGCCGAAAATTGATTAGGACTGCAACAACCAACAGGAAATATATGCCCTTCCACTATTGACTTAATACCATTTCAAGGTATATACTCCGGACATCAACGGAGGTCAGAGACATGACAGAGATGGAAATGGTCCTAGCAAGCTCCAGAGACGATCTAGCCCAGCTTGATAGCTCCAGCTTGATTCCTTCCTTCCTGATGGCGCTTGATGCTGCGGACTCAACCCGCAAGACTTACCAGCGCTCTCTTCGTCAATTCTCTCTCTGGCTGACAGAGACAGGGAAGGAGCTTCTCAACTTGAGGAGAGGCGATATCCTGGAATACAAGAAGGCCCTCTCCGAGCGATCTCCCTATACGATCTCAACCTACATCACAGCCGTCCGGAGGCTCTTTGAATGGCTCGAAGCGGAGAGGATCTATCCCAACGTGGCCAAGGGAGTCCGAGGCGCTAAGAAGGCCCGAGGCTATCGGAAGGACTGTCTCACCGTCCCACAGATCAGAGAAGCTCTTGAGTCCTTTGACCGCTCCAGCTTGGAAGGGCTTCGAGACTTCGCTCTCTTCAATCTTCTAGTGAGGACAGGGCTCCGGACCATCGAGATCTCCAGGGCTCAAGTAGGGGATCTCCGGCAAGAATCAGGAGAAGCCGTCCTCTGGATTCAGGGTAAGGGCCGAGATGAGAAGGATGACTTCGTCCTTCTGACAGAAGAGGCTCTTCGTCCTATCTGGGAATGGCTCTCAGCTTGTGGGAAGGTGGAGGAGACAGCTCCTCTCTTCTCTTCGCTATCGCCTCGGAATCATGGTGAAGAGCTGACGACCAGGAGCATATCTCGAATCGTGAAAGAAACCCTCCGGAGGATCGCCCTGGACTCCTCTCGCCTAACAGCTCATAGCCTCAGACATACAGCTGTCACCCTTGCAGTATCAGGAGGGGCCTCTCTACAGCAGGCCCAAGCTATGGCCCGACACTCGGACCCGAGGACCACGATGGTCTACTTCCACAACCTGGACCGAGTCAGGGATGGAGCGGAGAAGTGTATTCAGATCTAGGAGACAGAGATGAGAGACGATACCAGCGCAATCTATAACATTCTCCTCGCTCAAGACTACGGCTTGAAGCTCTTCGGCCCAGGCAAGAAGGAGGGGAAGGATACTATCACCGGATGCTCTTTCTGCAAAAGGAAGCGCTTCTCTTATAGCCAGGAGAAGCCCGTCTGGCACTGCCATAATTGTGACAGGGGAGGGGACTGGATCTCCTATCTCATGGAGGCCAAAGGGATGGACTTCAAGGAAGCGCTCCAGCTCTTGGCTGATGAAGCAGGCTATCAGCTCGATGGAGTGGATCAAGAGCGCTACCAGGATCAGAAGACCCAGAGGGAGCTTCTTGAATTCGCTCAGGAGATCTTCCACAAGGCGCTCTTCTTACAAGAAGGAGACAAGACGCTCCGCTACCTTCTGGACCGTGGCTACTCGATAGAAGAGATCCAGGAGATGAGACTGGGAGCCTACGTTGACCGGGATGGCATCAAGAAGACTCTCCTGGCTGAAGGCTACTCGGAGGACCAGATCCGGAAGACTGTACTCTCGAAGAAGGAATTCGGAGAGACTCACACGCTCTCCTTTCTCTGGCCGGATGCTTCAGGCCGTCCTCTCGGGTTTATCTGTAGAGCAACGGACCCGCTGGAAGTCCTCAAAGAGAAGAATCCGGAAGCCAAGAAGGTCTACAACACTCCAGGGATGAAGGTCTCTCACGGGCTTCTAGGCTTCGAGATGGCCAGGGGAAAGAAGACGGTCCTCCTCGTAGAAGGCCCCCTGGATGCTCTCTACCTCAACGCTAAGGGCCTCAGCCTCCCAGTGGTGGCCATAGGTGGGCCGAGTATCTCCAAAGAGAACCTTGAGAGCTTGAAGGAATCCAAGATCGAGGAGCTACTCCTTGCCCTGGACATGGATGAAGCAGGCCAGACCGCAATAGACAGGGCCATCCAGAAGATAGACAAGCAGCTCTTCCGTGTATACGTTGTATCCCTTCCTGATGGCTTCAAGGACCCGGATGAGCTTGTCAGAAGAGAGGGCCTAGAACCGCTTGAGAAGGCGCTCAAAGAGGCCGAGAGCTGGCCAGGGTGGAAGGCTCAATACCTTCTCTTCCAGCATGATCTGGACACTCCTCGGGGCCGAGATATGGCCGTCCGAGGCATCTCCTCAGCTTGGAGAGAGACCGTGGATCTCATAGATCGAGCGGATATGAAGAGGGCCTTCCTCCGAGCGTATACAGCCGCAACTGGAGAGGATAAGGACGCCATCGAGCAGAGGCTCAATCTACTGGAGAAGGAGACCTCAAAGGACGAACAGAAGGCGCTTCTCAGCTTGATATCATCCGGCATCAACCAGAGTCTCCAGACGAGTGACATCTCAAGGGCTCAGGAGGAGCTAGAGGGCGGACTCGAGAGGCTCAGGAGAGCCCAGGGAGTGGAAGCTCCGAGGCCCTATCTCTTGGAAGACTTCGAGCAAGATATCCTAGCCTCCGCTGAAGGACTCTCCTCGGGATATCCGTCTCTCGATAAGTGGGCCAAGA
>Ga0207997_1002045_pt1 | contig 10306 bp, 19 predicted proteins | sample AntAceMetag02UKN_FD_184777 | JGI IMG/M metagenome (GOLD analysis project Ga0207997, IMG submission 184777) | Saline lake microbial communities from Ace Lake, Antarctica - Antarctic Ace Lake Metagenome 02UKN (SPAdes) (version 2) | ecosystem: Environmental > Aquatic > Non-marine Saline and...
ACATCTTTACTATTAGTATTTATTATGATTTTTCTAATAATAATGTATTTTATATTTAAATATATGTGTTTGTTTGATAAATTGGAGGGAGATCAAAGATGATTATAAACATAGAAAAATTACTTATAATTGGTTTGCTACTTTTTGTTTTACTTTTATTTTTTGACGGTAATATAAAAGAAAGAGACACAGAAAAAGGAATGAAAAGAATGTATCTTTTAATGGAAAGCCAAGTTATAAAACTTTCATACCAAGTAGAAAATGATTGTGAAGAAAACAAAACTATAGAATGTTATAAAACTTTAATTCCTAGTTTAAGGGATAAAGTAAGAAATATGGACGAAGAATACAATATAGCTTTTTGGTTCCGATCTAACTTTAGTGGAGACGCTTTGGGGGTAATTAAATGAGATGTAAGAATTGTGGACATCCATTAAGAAAATATGGTAGTCGTTGGGAACATTATAGTCATTATGGTGGACACATAAAGATATGTGAGTATCATAGAAATGGAGTAATTTGTGTTTGTACAAAACCAGAACCAGAGGTTATAAAATGAAATACAAACCAATACAAAAAATGAAAGAATATCTAAAAGAATATCGTAATAAACCTGAAGTAAAAGAACGAGTAGAAAGAGGGATTTTAAAAGAAGAATACTTTAAACTTATAAATTTATTAGAAATAAGAAATTTAAACACAAAAGAAAGATTAAGGTTTGAATCAATTAAAGATATTATGGGGGTAATTAAATGAGAATATTAATGTTAGCAACTGGAAAAACAACATTCGTAAAACACGATTACAATATACTAAGCAGTATTTTTATTACTGAAATTGTTTATATGAATTCAGTATATAATATTATTACCTCAATACCTAAAGTATTTAATACAGATAAAATATTCTGTAGGTTTGGAGCTCCTCAATATGCTTTAAATGTTTTATTAGGAAGATTATTAGGTAAGAAAGTTATTACTGTAGTAGGTGGATATGATGTAGCAAAAAATAAAAAGTATAAATATGGTGTATACACCCACCCTATTAAGTCTATATTAGGTAGAGTAGTACTAGAATTATCTAATATTATTTGTCCTATAGACGAAGGTCTTATAAAAGATTTAAATAAACGTGGAATTCATAATAAAAATATAAAAGTTATTCCTATAATGATAGATGTTAAAATATTTAAACTATGTGAAGAAAAAAAAGATTTAATAGTAATGGTTGCAAGTACTAATAAAAAACCTAATTACTTTATAAAAGGGATTGATTATTTTATTTCATTAGCCGAAGCTATGCCTAAACATAAATTTTTATTAATAGGAACTAAATTATGTTTTGTTCCTAAAAATTTAACTTCTGTAGGGAATATAAATTTTAGTTATTTAATTAATATACTTAAAACTTCTAAATATTACGTCCACCTATCTAGGAGGGAAGGCTGTCCTCACTCTTTAGCTGAAGCTGTGGCGTGTGGTTGTATTTCATTTGGTTGGAATGTACAAGGAACACAAAGCATACTAAAACAAAAATATTTAGTAAAGAAAGGAGACGTCCGAACTCTTAGAGAATTAATTTTGAAAACAAAGAAGTTTGATAAGGAACAAAGAAAAAAAGTTATAAAAAAGTATAGTAGAAAAAATAGAGAAAAACTATTAGTAGGTGTTATAAATGATATATAGAGAAAACAAAGATAAAAAATATATGGACGAGGAAGCATATAAGTTTTTAAAGAAATGTAAAAACATTTTAGATGTGGGTTGTGGGTTTGGTAGATTTATAAAACAAAACCCTAGAAAGATAGAAGGAATAGATATAAATAAAAACTCTGTAGCTTACTGTAAAAGAAGAGGATTTAAAACTAAGAAAGGGAATGTTTTAAACTTACCTTTTAAAAGTAATAGTTTTGAAGGTGTACACTGTTCTCACGTAATTGAACACCTTACACCTGACAACGCTTTAAAATTATTAAAAGAAATTAAAAGAGTATTAAAACATAATGGTATTTTTGTATTAAGAACTCCATACTTTCACGCAGGGTTTTTTTCTACATTTGATCATATTAAACCTTACTATCCAAAAACAATTGAATATATACTGTGTAATTCAGATAATATACAAGATAAATATAATAAGATAGGAGGATTTAAAACAATAGATTTATACAACGAGTGGGATTTTAACTTAAGAGTTTTAGCACGAGGTATACTCCCTTTACATTTAAAAGGGTATATGTTAGTATTAAAGAAGGTGGTTTAAATAGAAGAAAATTATAGTATTGAAATGAAGAAAAAATGTAATCGATGTGGAAGAACAGATTTACCTATTTTATCAAATGGATTATGTACTCGTTGTGATTATATCTCATACGGTAAGAAGGTGTTAAAATGAAAGAAGTTTTAATAGTAGCAAGTAGAGGGGGACATTCCTATAGGGCTGAGAAAGTTTATAAAAAACTATCAAATAATTTTAATTGTAATTATATTTCGTGCAGTAGTAAAGATTATAAATTAATTCCTTATGATAGAAATAAAGTAAATATGATTAGAAATTTTATAACATCTATTCATTATTTTATATTAAACACCCCTACACATATAATATCTTTTGGAGACGGAACAACAATACCTTTTATTTTATTAGGAAAAATATTAGGAATTAAAACAGTATATGTCGAAAGTCCTTGTAGAGTAAAAACAATTTCTTATATGGGAAAAGTAGTTTTAAAATATAATTTAGCTAAGTATGTAGTATGTTGGGATAATAAAAAAGGTAAATTTTGGGGGTTTTTATTATGAAAAAAATATTTATTACAGTAGGAAGTTATAAAGAATTTCCAAGGTTGACAGATAAGTTTTTTAGTGGTTCTAAATTTATAGGAACTACAGTTATTATACAAACACCTATTAATGTATTTGATAAAGAAAAATATTACAGAATATTAAAAAATTCCGATGTTGTTATTTCTCACGCAGGTATGGGAAATATATCAGACTTATATAAGTTTAAAAAGAAATGTATCATAGTACCTAGGTTATCTTTTAATAATGAAGCTGTAGATGATCATCAACTAGAAATATGTCAGGTACTAGAAAAATATAATAATAATATTTGTTATTCAGTAGATAATCTTAAAATAGACAAAGCAAAGGTTTTAAACTTACCTATTACATTTTTTGATAGTAGTAAGTTTATCAAAAATATAACTGAGTATATACGAGGAGATAAAAAATGATAAATGAATTATTTAATTTAATTTATACGTTGTTAACTATTTGGTCTATATGTTATGTTATTACTAGATTAATAATATTCATAGATGAAAAAACCCATAACTGTACATATAAAAGTAGTATTAAAGATGAAATTAATTTATTTTTATTTTGGTGGATATTTGTTATAATATATATCTTTGGTTTAATAGATGTATCATTTAACCAATACGCTAAATTAAAGGGGGTAAAGACAAATGGAATTAAAAAAAATGGAAGTACCAAAAGTAAACACAGAAGATAGAGAAAAAATAAGGATAGAAGTTATCAGTGAAGTAGAAAAAACTGTTATAACTTCAGTACTTAACAATATAGAAGAAAATATAGTTAAGAAACAAATTGAATTAGAATTATTAGAATATATGTATAATAACTTTAAAGAAGTTATTAATAAAAAATAGGGGTGTATATAAAATGGGATTAAACGAATATGAAGAAAAGAAAGCAATACCAAAACTAAAAATATATGTTGAGCAAGTCGACAAAGAAGGAAAAAAAGTTTTGAATGAAGTTTTGGCTTTGTGGAAGAATAAGAGTAAAGACGGAAAAACCTATTTTACAGGTAAACTAAATAACGTACGTGTAGTAGGATTTTTAAACGAACCAAAAAGTGATAAAGAATGAATGAAGAAAAAAAAGGTATAGGTACACCTTTACGTAATCTAATTGGAAAAACCTTAACAGTAAAAGGTTTTAATACTATGTTAATAGGTACTAATAATTATTTAGTTTTAGAAATAGAAATAGATGACGAAACAAATAATTATTATACTACCAGTAGTGTAATACATAGACAGCTAGATGAAATAAAGGATAAACAACTTTTTCCTTTTACTACTGAGTTTATATCGGGCTCAGGTAAACGGGGTAGGTGGTTTGCTTTTAGAAGTGAATTACTTAATAAGAAGTAATATCTTCACTTTCTCTTTCTTCTTTTTTTTCTTTTGGTTTTCTAGTCTTTGAACTTTCTATTAATTCATTTACTATTTTTTGTGTTTGTATTTCTTTAAACTCTAAGTATCTATTTATTTGTGTTTTATTAAAATGATTTTCAGTAATAAAATAACCTCTAAAGGTTGGTAATTCTTCAGCTTTTAACCTAAAAGAACTATGAGTATTAATATATTGTAAATAATCTAACATAAACTTATCATCATTTTCTATAAACCAGTTTCCCATAAATACCATACCATAGGGTCTATTTTTTGTAATTGTTCTATCATTAAGCATTATTAAAATTGCAACCTTTCCGTTTCTATAATTTAGATCCAATTTTCTTACATCTCTTACAGCAGTTAAAACAATATTTTTTTTACTCCTACATATTTCTATCGCATTAATTAAAGCTATATTCTTTTTACCTGCGGATTTTCTATAATTTAAAAAAACATTTGCTTCGTCAATACATATAACTTTATTTTTATAATTCATAAGTTTATTAATTAAATCCTCAGTAGTATTAAATGAATAAATAAAATCATTCTCTACGTCAAAGTCAGGGTTAAGGTACATAGCAAAACTAAGCATAGTCCAACTTTTACCTACTCCATTTTGTCCTGCAAAACATATATGACAATCTAATTCATAAGAAACTAAATAATCACAAAACCATTTTAAATCTTCAAAAGAAACTAGCCCTATAGGTTTATTATTATAAATTCTCCACATAAATTGTTTTTGTAATCTTTCAAATACTCCTGTTTCGTTCTCAGGTTTTTTTTTATTTAAAAAAGAAAAATAACTCATTACAAAACCTCGTCCATTTTATTTTTCATTTCTTGTCCAAACAAAGTACTTTTATAATCTTTTTGAACAGGAACTAACCCCGCTTTATTCATAGCTAAAGCCATTATTTCGTACAACTCTAATAACTCTACAGTACTTTTATAACCTTGCATATATTTTTGATAATCTATTTTATCTTTTTTTTGTTGTTTTGGAAGCTGAGCATTTGAAAAACCAAGCAACATTAATATTATAACTTTAGCTTCTTCTAATTGATTATTAACTATACAATTAGTAATAGTAGTTAATATATTAGCGAAAACATAATGATATTCGCTTAAGTTTCTTTCTCCACTTTGAAATACTTCAGCCATTAAAACACCTCTAAAATAATGAAGGTATGGTTTTACCAATCTCTACGGTAGCTTCGCTTAGTGCTGGAGTATAGACGCTAAGAGGAGCTAAAGAAGAAACTGTTTCTAACATACCTTTATTTAATATACTTACTTCGTTTAATAATTCTACTGTCTTAATCATACTATCAGCGACACCAGTCATTAATATATACATAAGTAAACCCCATACAACCAATACTAATATAATAGGTAGATTAGTAATTAGAGCCATAATTAAAGGCTCATTCTTTGCCGTTTGTTCTCTTGTTTGTTTCATTACGTTTACATATCTGTAAGCTATCTCTCGAGCTTTGTTTATTTCTGAAACATCTAATCCTTTATCTGTTATTCTACAAGGTACTAGTATTTGATTAACCATAAAAGCATAATAAATCCTTTTACCTCCCTGTACTAAATAATCAAAAGTATTTATATCTTCCCCTAACATCTTGTCTCCTTTTAATAAAAGTTGAATAAGATTATCAGGTACAACTTTATTACCCATTAATCTTTGAGACATATTTCTAGTTGTACCTTTTTCTATAATATGAAATTTAACTTTTTGGTATTTTTGTGAGATCATATAAAAAAAGAAAAAACCTGCTATTAACCCAAAAACTGTAAGTAATAAAATACCAAGTATCATACCTGCGTCTCCACCAGTACCCCCTAGTTGTCCTAAGTCTGCTCCGATATCCATTTTATCTAACACCTCCAGATGTGTTTTGTATCATTACGGGACGTTGACTTTCTATTTGTTTTATAAGTAATTCTCTATCACGTCCATTAAAAACTCTAGAGAATAAAAAATATAAAAAGTTTAAAGTACTAGCAAAAACAGTATCACGTACAACTAAGTTATCATTATAATATTGTATATAAACTAAAAGAAATAATCCGTCTACTCCATTTTCTACCATATTTTGATATTCATAAAAATTAATTGTACCCCTTAAACTATCTTCATTTAATTGTCTTATAACATAATTAATACAATCAGTAGCCATATCTTTCTCTGAAGATGTGTTAACAGTTTCTCTTATAGTAGTAAAATATCTATTAAAGATATTTCCTTCTTTACCACCAAGTTGGTTTATTTCATCTTTACTTAATACTCCCATAAAAATTACTCCAAATAAAAAAATAAAAAATGCCCGAATGGGCGAAGTCAAAAAGGTTCATCTTTTTGAACTTCCTCCAAGGAAACCTAATAAATACATTATGGCTATACCCCCTACGATCGCAATTGCGAGGATTGGTAGGAATTGCGTAAATGTGGTTAATGAACTAGCCCCAGATGTTGAAATAGAAGATAATAACGTGTTCTCCGTGTCATTAATAACTGTTTCGGCGACATCTTGGGTCATCACAAATATAGACGCTCCAATCATCATAACTACAACCAAGGCAATAAAAGTCATTCCCATAGGCAATAATTCTCTCATAGTAATACTATAGAAACTAAATGTTTATAAAGGTATGGGTAAGAGTTTACTACTATGGTATTTTTAACGAGGATATACCGAAGGAGTAGTTTACTGTTATGGTATAATAGTGGTTTAAAATATAAAATTATTCCAACGACATAACATATATAAAGATTAATGATTTATCTATAATATGGGTTTTCTTAGTAATATTAAAAAAGGTTTATCAAAAACTATCTCTAAAGTTTCTAATTCACTTAAGAAAACACAACTAAATATAATAAAAGGTAGTAAACAATTACTTAAAAAAGTTTATTTTAAAGTAGCTGATATGCAAGACGAATTAGAATATTCAATTAAAACAATAAAAGAAGAAGAACAATTTAACCCTGAATTTAATTTTAGTAGATTTGATACTAGACCTAAAGAAGAATTAGAAATAGAAGAAAAAAAAACAGACAAACTAAATACAACAACAACTTAAAAAAATAATGGAGTATTATAAATATGGAAAATAAAAAAATTTATACAAAAAAACTTTATATAGATTACGAGTATACTATTTTTGAACAAAAAGAATATTTAATAGGAGTTTTATATAACGAAACTAAACTTAAAAAACTAAAGTATATTTGGTTTAAAACAACTAACGAATTTATAAACTGGGTTGCCGTTTCTCCTTGGAAACGAATAAAGATTTATGCTCACTGGGGTATTAAAGCAGACTTTAAATTTATATGTAGAAAATTAAAAAAATATGAAATAGGGGTAGGAAGTAAATTTATTGTTTGTGATATAAACGGTAAAGAAGTAAAACTTATTGATACTACCTTTTTAGTACCTAGCTCTTTAAAAGAAATTGGTAAACAACTTAAACTTTATAAAAAAGAAAAATCAATACTTTATGATCATTATTCTGAAGTAGATTACTCCTCAGAAAGATTTAAACAGATAGTAGAATATAATAAAATGGATTGTTATATTATATCTCAATTAAAAAAATTCTTTAAAAATGTTTCCTTACTTAAAAAAATAAATGTAAAAGATACAATAGCTAGTACTTCATTTAGATTTTTATTTGATGTACCTAATATTAAAAGGTTTACAAACGAGGATATAGATAATGCTTATCGTGGTGGTTTTTGTGAAATATTTAAAATGAATGAAAAAAATTTAAAGTGTTATGATATAAATTCCTTATATCCTTCTGTAATGTCTGAGTGGATCGCAAACCCTTATAAAACACCATACAAAGTTTTAAAACGTAATGAAGAAAATGCAGGAATATACTTTACTACAATTAAAGATTATTCTAATTTAATAAGTTTTGTAAGAATAAAACAAGACTTAAGAAATGTTTATGTTAATCCTTCAGGTTTAAGTGTTTGGTTAACTTCTTCAGAACTAGATTATTTAAATAAACATAATAACGAATTTACTATAAAGTATGGGTATGAAGTTGAAAAGTATTATAAAATGAAAGAAATAATAACTGATATGTATAAATTACGTGAACAACCTGAATATAAATACCCTATAAAACTTTGTCTTAATTCTTCTTATGGAAAATTTGGAGAACGAGACCATATAGAAAAAGTTTTAAAAGTTTTAGATTGTGCAGAAAATATAGATTACTTACATAAAATTTTAAAAAATACTAATAACTATAGAATATTAGACGGTGTATATTATTTTAATATAAAAGAAAATAAAAGAACCCCTTATAGAAATATCCTTACAGCTTCTAATATTACAGGCTCAGCTAGAGAAAAACTCTTTAACCTATTTGATAAAGCAGGACACGATAAAGTTTCTTATTCGGATACTGACAGCGTTTATACTACAGCTTCTTTAGATAATGAATGTAGTCTTTCTTTAGGTAAACTAAAAATAGAATATGAAATAAAAGAAGCCCTATTTTTAGGTAGAAAAGCATACTTCTTAAATATAAATGATGAAATACAAGAAAAAATGAAAGGAACAAGTAGAAAAGTAAAAATAATAAAAGACTTAGATATGTTTGACAAAGTAAAAGAAAAGTTTTTGTCATCTAATACTTTAGAATTACAAAGTATTTTTAAAACTCTTACTACTTCACACGAGTATATGAAAACAGGACAACACGAAAAAATAGTTAAGAAGAACTTAACATTTAATCCTAATAAATATAGAGACTTTTTAAAGTTTAATAATTCAATACTTTACAATACTGAAACTATGCCTAAGTCAAAGAGTTTAATAAAAGCTGAAAAAATGGCTGCCAATTTTAAGAATGAACAAGTAAAAGAAATAATCAAAAGTGATTACTTCGATACATACGCATATAATACTCACGATAAAAGTTTAGTACAGAGTGTAAATGATTTAATGGAGGGTTTTAAATATGAGTAAAAATAATAAATATAAAAAGAAGTTTGACGTATGGTTATTATGTAGTTTTGTAGCTACAGTAATTTTATTACTATGCTCAGTTATTCTACAAACATACATACAACTAGAAGAAGTTAATAAAGAAAAAATATCAATAGAAAATAGATATGTTAGTTTATTTAATCAATATACTAAAGTACCTATAGATATATTGTTAATACAAAAAGAATTAGATATATATGAAATAAAAGATAATGAAACGTGTTTAGACGCAACTACATACTTTACTAAAATAATGATAGATCATAATATTAATACAAAAATACAGTGTGAAAAAAATGACATAGGTAATCACGTACTACTTAAAACATATATTTATATTGATCCATATACTAAAAACATATATTTAGATACAACAAACAAAAGTTTTGAAGATTGTATAGAAATATTTTGTTTACAAAACTATGGTAAATTATACGATTACTATTTAAATAATTCAGAAATAATAGAAATAGAAATAGATAACCCTGATGTTTATACTACATACTATCAATATGAAACAATAAAATAGAAGTAGAAAGGTTTATAAATGTTAATGATATAATAAATTTAGTATAGGAAAAGAGAAATTATTATTTAAATCTATTCGGAAAGTACTTTTAATAAGAATGTGGGTTTTTTAAAGAAATACTTTCGAAAAGACTATTCATATTATCTCAATTTTTTCTATACTACTGGAGAAAGAATATGATAAGAAAAAATAGCCCTGCTGAAAAGATGATAAATTTATTTATATATTTTACACACACTAATTTATCTAAAATCTTTATGGTAAATATGTATTTATCTTTAGGGTTATTTTTTATCTTCAACATAATACTTATTATATTTAATATTGATAAAGGTACTTTTATTAGTATGGGTTCTGCTTTTTGTTTTGTTGCAGTACTAAATATATTATTAGACGAACATCATTTAGTTTCTATTTATGATAACTTCCCTGTAGACTAAAAAATGATCCTTTTACAATTATTACGCGCACTCTCCAATAATCTTTATGTGTAATATATACAAACGGTTTCTTCCGGTAATACCGTGCGCTTTCTACTTTTGG
>Ga0207997_1002048_pt1 | contig 10293 bp, 22 predicted proteins | sample AntAceMetag02UKN_FD_184777 | JGI IMG/M metagenome (GOLD analysis project Ga0207997, IMG submission 184777) | Saline lake microbial communities from Ace Lake, Antarctica - Antarctic Ace Lake Metagenome 02UKN (SPAdes) (version 2) | ecosystem: Environmental > Aquatic > Non-marine Saline and...
CGGACTAATAGAGGCTGATGCGGGTGTAGTTAAATTTGCAGAAGCCGTGACTCGTGCTTTAACGTCTTTTGATAAAAGAATAACAGACCTAGAACAATAGAGGTTAGTCTGATTTAAAATAAGGTAAATAGCATGAAAATATATTTAACAACAGACACCCATGTTGTTTGATATGTTATCTAAGAAACACATTTTAATTTGTATTGAAGATTTAAGATATAAACTAGTGAGGTTAGACAGAGTGATTAAGGAACAGGAGAGTGAAATATGAAAAGAGTGTATATCGCAGGTGCCTACAGTGGCTCAAATATTTTAGAATGTCTAACTAACATAGGTAAGGGTGAGCAACTAGCAACTAAGGTTTTTTTAGACGGACACGCCCCGTTCACACCTTGGCATGACAAAGACTTTGTAATGAGAGAGCCTAACTATAAGTTTACAGTACCGATGTTTTATGAATTTTCAATTAAATGGCTTGAAGTATCTGATTGCATCCTCTTGGTAAAAGATAATTGGAAACACAGTAAGGGGACACTCAGGGAAATAGAGATAGCAAAGGAACTGGGTATACCTATATTTGAAGATTATGAAAAGTTTAAGGAGTGGTCTGAGTCATATGATAATATACGTTGATATTGACAATACAATTAGTTCTCCAATAGGGAAGTCAGATGCGGTGGGTAAAATAAAGAAGTGTAAACCGTACACACTGATTAAGGAGATAAATAAATTGTACGATAACGGTAATACTATCGTGCTTTATACAAATAGAAAACGGATATGTAAGGACGAGACTGTGAAGTGGTTAAAAAAACATAAAGTTAAATATCATAAAATACGATTTAATAAGCCCAAGTACGACCTGTTCCTCGAAAATAAATCGTATCCACCTTATAACTTTCTTACGGCTAAGATGATAGAGGAGTACGCAGAGAAGGTAAGTGCTTGGGATTTTAATAAGGGAGGTCCGTTTAACGTATGAGCGGTTCACCGGATTGGGGCATTTCAATATATAGTATTTGTAAAGTCTGCCCTAACTGTAAATTAAAAAGGGAACTTAGAGGGTACTGTGAGTACCACGTAACATCTTGGAGGAGAACACCTTGGGATAAGAGGCTACACATAGAGTGCGGGACATATGGAAGAACAAAGAAAATAAAATGGAGCATATACGAAGAAGAGGTATATAATGTATAGTACAGGAGAGTTGCATTTAAAAAGGAGGATTGAGTTATGAAATATTTGTTAATATTATTAGTGTTGTGTACGGGTTGCGGTACTTTGAATAAAGTTGATAGTGATAACTTTAAAAAACAGTTTGAGAGACAGCAGGAACGTAGTCAAGAAAATGGTATTCAGAATAGACAATAGAATTAATAAACTGGGGTATTATGAAAAATTTAGATATATTAAAGGACTTAGTGTTGATAACAGCACCATCGGGCTTTGAGTTGCCTCTTGTAAAGTACCTATATAAAAACTTGAAACCATATATAAAAAGTAAATATATCTACATAGATTCTATGAATAATCTAGTTGTAACTATTCCGGGGAAACTCAAAGAATCTGTAATGATAGATGCTCACACAGACTTATGTGGATTTGTTGTAAGTAATATTGATAAATTAGGATTAATTAGCGTTCAACATATAGGTGGGGGCGTTAACCAAACTATAAGTGCTAGACATATTAATATTATTACAGATAAGGGCATTGTGCCCGCTGTGGTTGATAGAAATCACGCACATTTAGTAGGCGATGAGAATGATGAAAAGATAAACAATATTTCAGATGCTCAACTAGACATAGGTATCCGTGGTGAAGACGCTGTATCAAAGTTAGTTAAAATAGGGGACCCGTGTGCGTTCACACCTAGCTTTTCTATATTAAATAGCAGTAAACTTTATGGAAAGTATATTGCGGGTTACGGGTTTGACGATAAGAGTGGCTGTTTTATCCTATTGGAAACGATTAAAAGAATAGTTAAAATGAAAACTATTCCTACAAAAACATTAATATTTACGTTTTCAGCACAAGAAGAAACAGGGTATACGAAGGCACTACCATTAGTTGAAAGGTACAGACCTAGCCTATTCATAGAGGTTGATGTTACATTTGCAACGGACTATGGAAATGAGGACGAGTTAGAAAAAGAAGTAGGTAGATGTAATTTAGGTGAGGGTATTGTCCTATATCGTGGTGCGGATATCGCTAATGACGTAGTTAATGAAATAAGTAAAATAGCCAAAACATCAAAATCTAAAATTAAAATACAATATCAAGCATCAAACGGGGGCATTGGCTATACTGCGACTGAGGTAACTCACTTGGGACCCAAGGCAGTTATCCTTGGAATACCCTTACGCAATATGCATTCCGTAGTAGAGACTATAAATACTAAAGATTTAGAATGCGGTATGAATTTATTATACGAATTTTTAAAAAGGTAAAGGAGAAATATGGCTTCTAAAAAGAAAACTAAAACAAAGCGTAAAACTAAAAAGATATCAGGCATTACAACGTTAGTTGAAGGACGACAGATATTTCTAAATGGGTCCATTGATGAAAAACTGTCTTTAGAAGTTTGTAAAGAACTAGTATTGTTAGACCTTATTGATAATATCTCTCCTATTATTATGAATATAAACTCTGGTGGGGGGAGCGTCACTGACGGTTTTGCTATTATAGATACTATGAGGACAATAAAATCACCAGTCGCAACTGTGGTTACTGGTATGGCTGCTTCTATGGCAGGTATCATTTCAATAACGGGTACTAAACGGCTTATGACTCATAACTCATTCTGGATGGGTCACGAAATGGTATGTGGAAATTTCGATTATATAGCTAAGGTAAATTCACGAGTAGGTTTTTATAATAAATTATGGGATTTACTAATAGAGCATATAAAAAAGTATACTAAGTTGTCCTTGGACGATTTAAAATTGTTACAAGCTGGTGAACTATGGTTACCCGCCAATGAATGTGTAGCCAAGGGACTAGTGGACCTAGTAATCTAAGAAATAACAGGAGTTTTATGGAATACCATACGTGCGACATTTGCAAACATATTATTGTTGGGAAAACCCATTATGTGACGATAGAGGAAGGGGGAACTGCCGTAGAAGAACTCAAAGAGTTTTATGCTAATTCCGCAGATTATCTTAAAAAGAAAAGTGAATTAGTTCAATCGTTCGAGATATGTACAACATGTAGGCGTATTTTAGATAGACTATTTGCACTTCGGTTACTTGATTCTAAAAATATGAGAAATGAAACTGATAAAATGTTGAAGAAAATATTAAAGGGAGATGTATGAACACTGATATTTTATTATTGTGTAATCAACTATACCAGAAAAGTGAAATTGTTGAAAATGAAACTGATAGTGAGAAAAAAGAAGTAGAATTGTTAATAAAAACATTAGAGAATGCACTTATAAGCGGAATATGTGATGATAAGGTTACTTATAAAGGTTGCGGGTTATCAGCAATACAGCTCGGAATAAATAAACGAGTTGGAGTAGTGCGTATAGACGTACTAAAGTTAAATTTAATAAACCCACTTATTACTGAAAAGAGTGAGAGATTTAAATTTAAAAATGAGGGATGCCTGAGTATCCCCGGTCAAAGAGTAGACACTGTTCGTTATAATAAACTCAGTATTTTAAATAATGGAAAAGAAGAGGTATATAACGGGTTAGTAGCTGTAGCTATTCAACATGAAATTGACCACATGAACGGTGTAGTAATATTTAATAGAAAGTGGAAGTAACCAGGAGGAGTATGTTTAAACTTAAATTAGCATTGTTGATTGTAGGCTTATTAATAACAAGCACGAGTGTTCTCTGTAAACCAACATATAGTTTTTTGAAAGATAGAACAGTATATATAAAGGGAGTACATACGGTTTCTACTTCGGAAACAGGTAAAAAAACAAGGGGAACATGGGTAGGAACGGGTATAGTTTATACTGTTAAAGATAACTATACCTATATTTTAACTAATGCTCATGTAGCGGGTAAGAATCACGTAGATGTCTCATTATACGTAGAGAGTTATCTTGGGTTTGTCGGAGCCACTGTGGTTCAATTATATAGCGGGGCAGATTTAGCTATGATGAAAGTTCAAGGAACCTTAGGTAGAAAACAACCCATTGGATTAGTTAGAATGAACGTTAACGTACAAGAACCCGTATATGTCGTAGGGCATCACTTAGGTAGACCTTACGTTTACGGCGAGGGTGTTGTAGCGGGTAGGGACAAATCTAGCAACGCCTTAATAGTACAGGTTCCCTGTGCCTTTGGAAATTCAGGGAGTGGTGTATTTGATGAAAAGGGTAATTTAGTAGGGGTTGTTTTTGCTATAAGTCGAATAGGTCCTTTTGGTGTCGATGTGGCACACGCTTTAGCTGTCAACGGGATAAGCGTAATATTGTTCATAGAGAGTATCCCAGAGTTAGCTGGAACACTAAACTATAAATAATTATGGAATATTTAAAAGATAAATTCTCTGTTAGTATGACTTCAGATGTTTCTCAAGAACATTGGGATTCAATTTTTGGTAATAATAAAGTGTGCACTTGGGTTGAACTTCCCTGTACTTGTGTAGAGCTCGGTTTTATTTATTTTAAAACAAGTTGTGGGCTGGTCTACAAGCAGGTTACCGATGACTATACGAAGTGTCCTAATTGTAATAAACCTATAAAGGTTAAAAGCTCATGAATTTCACAATAACAGTAGACGTATTAAACTTGATTAGTATAATGCTATCTTTGTTAACGGGCGTTTTAATCGGGTATGAACGTGAACGGTCTGATAAACCTTGTGGCGTTAGAACTATGGTCTTTATAATTTTAGGTGCTACTATGGCAACTATCATATCATATAAATGGGCGGGTAGTGGTTACGACTCAATTAGACTTGCATCTTACTATATCGTTGCTATAGGCTTTGTTGGTGGGGGAATTATAACTAGACGACATGGGAAGTTGGAAGGTATAACTACAGCAGCATTATTATTACCCTTAAGTTTAATTGGAATGTTATATGGTATGCACGAATATTCATTAGCAGTAATTACTAGTATAATTGCGTATGCCGTATTAGAATCAAAATACTTTTATAAAAAATGAGTTTATATAATTTAAGTACGTAAGGACAGACATATGAAAGAAAAGTTGGTAAACAAATTCGATAAGGTTATTCATGATGTTAAACGAATATCTAGTGAGATAAGTAAAGAAAGAAAAAGTTATCGTAAAAGTGTAGATAGATTAAAAACAAAACATGATTCAGAAACGTCAGGGTTAATAACGGAACTTCAAGAAGTGCTGATGGAGTTATACGACATTTACGCGGATACAGATGAGTTACCCGAGGGGACAGCCCCTCAAGCGTAATTATTAAATAAACAGGAGGAAATATGAAAGAAAAAAGGATAAATTATATAACACCAAAGATGTTAAAGGGCGAGAAGGTTGGTGGTTCATCGTTCCATTCTGTATGGCTAACTTTTGGTATAGACCTAAAAACAGATAAGCAAATAGTGTACAGCCGAAAGGCTTAGAGGATAGACTGTATTAAAAGGTTCGTAATCTACAAGATGTATATCATCCTAGCAAGTGATTTACTAAAATGTACAGAATTTGTTAACTGATAATATAGAAAGTAGTATTATCACTTGTAAGTGTAAAAGATAATAAGGGAGATACCATGAAAATGAAACAGGTTAGAATACAAGAGGCAGAAAAAAGACATCTTGAATATGCCCAGTTAACAGATAAAGAACGGATAGCTAGGTTAGATAAGAAGTTAGGCGTTGGTGTCGGTGCTAAGAAGCAAAGAGAACGGATAAGTACGGGTAGAGCGTAATATCATAATTAAAATAGAAGAATCAGAGCGAAAGCTAAAGATGCACAGTTTACTAAGGACGAGGCTAGGAAAGTAGTAGCTCAGATGTGCCAGCCGACAAAGAAGGATGATAAAATGAAGGTAGAACAACAAGTAGTATGCTTAAAGTTATCTCAAGAGTTGAAGGAAGCGGGCTATAAGCAAGAGGGTTTGTGGTGGTGGAACAAATATAGCTCTAATGATTTTCAGAATAAAGACAATGCTTTTTTAGCTAATGAAAGAGATGAAGCTAACGGAAGCTTTGTAGCCCCAACAGTAGCCGAGCTAGGAGAAGCTTTAAAAGACCCAAGCCAGGAGATTTTATCTTTCTATAAGATTTTACCAGTTTGGACAGGCACAGAATACGCAGTATATAAAAATGGGAAGTATCTATTTTCAAAGATAACCGAGGCAGACGCAAGGGCTGTGGTATGGCTAAAGGAGAACTTATTATGAAACAAATTATAAAGTATATCGGATTACTATTCTTATGTGGGTGTGCTACGCTCGGTAAGTCAGTTGGTACAGTAAATGATGTTTATAACCACACTGAAACAATCAGACGGACAACGGGGGTGACACTAGTAGGACTACTTAAGGGAGCGGGACTTTTGTTATCATTCATAGTAGCTGTCTACCTATTTAAAGTATTAAAATCATTTATTATGAAAACAGCTAAGTCAACTGTCAAGGTTAAAGTTACAGGAAAAAAGACGGATGAACCTTTTTCATGGACAAAGTTTAAAAAGATATTTAATATAAGTAGTGGTGCTGAGTGGGCTAAATCAATAAAAGAAATATTGGATGCTAGGAAGCTACTTATATACGGTACAATAATAGCATCAATTTATGGATTCGCATACTACCAAGGACGAGTTAATCAAGTTGTTAAAGTTGACTTTAATTTTGAAAAATCCTATAAAGTTAAAATCAACGGACATTTCCTTGTAAAACCACGCAATGCTAATCATCTTGAAATACAAACAGCAGACGGAAGGGTTCTTAAGGTAATACGTGCAAAAGATATGCCAGATTTAGCTAAGAAACTAAAACCTATTGGATTTTTATTTGAGCCTATAGGTGTAGTCGGTGTCGGTACAGACGGATTTGAGGGAGGTGTTGGTGTTAGCTGGTTAAAAATGTGGAAGTACAGAATGGATACCTTCTTAACCCAAAAGGGGATATATCTTGGAACGAGCTACAAGTTGCAATGGTTAAAGAACAGTGCCGTAGGTATTGGTATAGGTAAGGGTTATGAAGACCTAGAGAATAGAGCTATACTCTATTGGAGGGTTGAATTTTAAAGTATGAAAGTAACACATTGTATGGATTGCTGTAAGATAATTCATAGAAGGTCTAAGAGATGTAAATCTTGTGCAAGGAAAGGTGAATTAGGTCCTAACTTTAAGCATGGTAACACTTTAAAAAAGAAGTACTGTGTAGACTGTGTACAAGAATTATCTAGTTATCTAGCTAAAAGATGTTGTAAGTGTGCAAACACAGGTAAAAATAATCCTGGATATATAGATAGTAGAAGTACTGCTAAATATGTCTGTATAGACTGCGGTGCTCCTATATATAGTGCTACGGGACTTCGTGGGGGTAAACGTTGTTGTACATGTGCTAAGAAGGGAGAAAACCATCCTAATTTTAATAAAAAGAGACCAGAACTCAGTAGAGCTATGTGTGGAAAAGGAAACCCTATGTTTGGGAAAATATCACATGGTAGAAAAGGAAAATATAGAGGAACGTGGATGAGAAGTTCCTGGGAAGTAGCGTATGCTCGGTACTGCACAACTAGTAAAATAAAGTACAGGTATGAATATAAAACATTTCAGGTTACCTATACGTTAGATAATAAAATTGTTGACGGTACGTACACTCCAGACTTCTACTTACCTGATTTAAATAAGTTTATTGAAATAAAGGGATTTTGGAGACCTATAGCTCTACTTAAATTTAATGCGTTTAAACAGACTTATCGGGACGTACACATAGAGGTCCTAAATAAAAAAGAGCTAGAGGAATTAGGAATTAATTTAAAATATGTACGTAAACCAGTAGACAACGGAGTATTAAATAAATGAATAATAAAGATGTAGTACTAGGCGGGATTTATAAATGTAACGGATTATTAGGAATCTGCGTACCTACTTCCATAAACGGGGATAGGACTACACTTAAATTTTACTATTACTTTAATGGAACTCATTACCATGAGGGGACTCATATTCGACCCATAACCGTCCTTTTAAACGGGTACACTTACGTACCTAAAAGTAAGGCGGGGTTACTATATACCCTCAGTGAAAAGAGTTATAATTCTGTAAAATACGGAAAATAAATGAAGGTTAAAGATATAAAAATAGGGAGTATCTATAAGCCTGTGTATCGCAGTTGGCTTGCCGTACCCTCTAGCTTTAATGATAAACTTGTTTACCTTCAATATTATGGACGTATAAACGACATATATTACAGGTACGCAGGAGGAACGTGGTTTGGTCTGGGGTCGTTTTTAGGAAGATATAAACGCATACCCGATATTAAAGCTAAATTATTATATACACTAAGTGAAATTAAGTATCAAGAAGCATGGAAGACTCTTAAATGAAACATAAAATACCGCTAGCTCTTTTATTACTCTGCTCCTTTCAATACTTTAACCAGGGGATAATGACGTTGCCTAGTCAATGTGTCTACTATCTAACTAGGGAACAGTGGGGTCTATCGGCTAGTATGATAGGTCTTGTTGGGTGGGTTGTCGCTGTAGCTTGGTACCTAAAGATATTCATTGCGTACTTTATAGATAACATACCTATAAAGGGGTATAGTACCAAGTATTATTTAGTATTCAGTTATGTCGGATTAATTATAGCGTACACATACATAGTTATATTTGGATTAAATATAGTATCTTTAATAGTAACGGGTCTACTTATTAATACTTTTATGGCTACTGCTGACGTATCTACGGATAAGCACATGGTTGTACACGAACAAAAGTATGATTGTGCTGGAAAAATACAGTCGGTACAGTGGACTGCTCTCGGAGTAGCTGGATTGATATCAGCGGTTGGTGGTGCAACTATAGCTAAGGCATTTAATAACACGTATAACTACAGAGTAGCATATGCTATTCTGATTTTTATACCCCTAGTTCTTATAGCGTATATGATACGATATTTTAAGGAAACAAAGGTCAATAAAAAACCAAGAGTTAATATTGCTAATATTATCACTAACTTAAAAAATAAGAAGTTTATATACGGGTTAGTATTTATAATGTTATTAAACTTTTGTCCTGGATTTGGTACGGCACTCTTGATAAAAATGAGAGAGGGTCTGGGTGTCGATAAGATGTTTCTTGGATATTTAGGAGCTATGGGTACGGTTCTTGGGGTGGTTGGGTATATAATATATTACAAATGGGCAAATAAGTTTGATATAAAAAAGATGTTATACTTTACAATCATGTTTACAGCTGCAACAAACTTGTTTTATTTATATATTCCGAATAAGTACTACCTACTGTTATATAACGTATTATTTGGTGCTTTTAGTGGAGTTGCTTTTATGACGATACTATCTTTCTTTATTCATGTGATACCAAAGGGGTACGAAGCACTAGCTTATGCGTTAATCACATCAGTAAATAACTTCTCTGCTCACGGGGGAAACTTCTTCGGAGGTTGTATATTTGATAAATGGGGTTATAATACTACAGTCATTGTATCTAGTGTCTGTACTCTACTTTGTCTTTTAGTTATACCTCATTTAAAACTGGGTAATAGTAATAGAAGGATACCTAATTATGCGTAACAACCTATACGATTTATCTTACTATATTGATACTGCGTGGTTCTACAAAAAAAAGACTTTTCAGTATAGTAATAAAAAAGAAGCCATTAAAAAAGCAAAAGAATTATCTAAGTGTGAAGACGTACGTACTATCACACTCTATGATAAATCAGGTACGTTAATTTATAGTATTACAAAAACATAAAACAGGAGGAAGCATGTTACAGTTATTTTTAAACACAGTAGTCACTACATTAGGTATAACACTAGGTATAAGTTTATTTTTGGTAGGTTCTATTATCATCAGTAAGGTAATTAGTATTGTTAAAAAAGTAATATCAGTACTTAAGAAGTAGGTTAGATAGGGGTTAATTAAGGGGGATATATGAGAGAAATTAAGTTTAGAACATGGAGCAAAACAGCTCAACAAATCATACCCTGGGAAGAACTCAAACCCAAGTTTGTTAAGCTTCTCGATAATACAGAATATCCTTATATGTAATTTAGAGGGTGATATTGTTAAAAGACCAGAACAAAAACCATATATAATTAAAATTCCAAAAGAGAGGGGAGTATGAACCAAAAGATACAAGACAAACTAAACG
>Ga0207997_1002049_pt1 | contig 10290 bp, 18 predicted proteins | sample AntAceMetag02UKN_FD_184777 | JGI IMG/M metagenome (GOLD analysis project Ga0207997, IMG submission 184777) | Saline lake microbial communities from Ace Lake, Antarctica - Antarctic Ace Lake Metagenome 02UKN (SPAdes) (version 2) | ecosystem: Environmental > Aquatic > Non-marine Saline and...
CTGAGGCGCACTCTTCGCATTCTCCAAGGATTAAATCTGTTTCTTCTCCGCATATTTTGCATTCGCCTGTATAAGTATCTCCCATAATCCTCCTCAATCTTTTGTCCCCACACAATAATTTTCTGGCAACTCATATTCTATAACATAACTCTCACAATCAACCTTTACTAACTTACCTTTCTTAAGATCTACTTCTGCTGCTACGCTGAGAAGGTTGGGTAGGAAGTTATCTTTTGTGAGTCCTGTTAACTTGCACGTCATTTTGCCCCTTTCATGTATTCATTATATGCTCCTGACATAAGACTTAAATAATCACAACTTCCATTATGAGTTTCTAATTCAGCATTATCTTTTATCCAACTTTTTAATTCTTTATATGGAGTTTCAATCTTGTGATATTCTCTATATCTATCTATTTCAAAACATTGATAACCAATACAAATTAGCAAAACCCATTTGAAATGGTCTTTACCTTTATTTTCACTATTCACACCATTGGCGTGTTCTGTTGCTGCTTCTTCTAATCTACGAGTTTCAACTGAACCGAATTTATTTGAAAACTTTTCTCTTATACTCATTCTGCTCCTTTGGTTTTTGCATTCTTATAACCATCGTACAACCTAGCAATCGCAACTCTTGTAGAATATTTAGGAACATTATCTCCAGCTACCCAGCGTTTGATAGTAATTGGATCAACTTGAAACTTAGCAGACAACTCGTAGATAGTGGCATAATTCTTTTTCAGTATTTCCTCAATCATTTTTCTTTCTTTACTTTTTAAAACTATTTTGCTCATCTGTTTACCTCCTGAAATATATTATACATACTTTCTTACATCTGTCAACACTTATTTTTCATCACCAAAAACACCCCTATTTTATTACAGTTTTATTCTTATGCAACAACTTGATTTTGTTCAGTTTCTTAGCGTCAGTTATTTCGACAACTGTAAAATTACAATACTCCATTTCTTCATTAAGACACTCTCTGATGCTTCGGCTAGTCCCATCACCTGCGTTAGTCTTCTTGGTTGTTTTATATTTAGCCTTGAGTAGAAAGAATCTGGTGATCTCTTTTTCTGGTTTTGGTGGGCCGAAAGCTGTGATTGGTAGTTTCATTTGGATCTCCTTTTTATTAAACCATCTTCTAACGCAGTAGGTTCTTGCCAAACTAATACCTGTATAAATAATCCCGATAATAATATTCTTCTTTAAAGTCAGGCTCTTAAACCCAAAGGCTGGGAGGATTACTATGTTAGCTATGAAATTTATTGAATAGCCAATAAAGATGTTGACCCAAGATTCTAAGAATGACATTTTTTTTGATTGGCTCAAAACACCACCACACAGCTTGGGAAGGGAGCAGAGTTTTTAGCTCCTCCGAATTTCAAGCGTCCTTTGATAAATCGTATCTCTTTAGCTTTCATAACGTAATCGTGCCACCAACGAGTATCTGGCCTGGCAGGTAATAGGCAAACAACAGTAGTTCCTTTTAATGATTCATTGTAGGCTTTCTCCACCCATTTAACAATTTCCCTGCCATATGGAGGATTCATCCAACAAATATTGACAGGATAGATATTCCAATCTTCTTTTAATCCATCCACTTCTTTTGAGAAAAATACCCCGACTTTTGCATTTTCAAATTTAGCACAAACATCAACAGTAAAAGAAAATTCTTCATTAAGTTTATCAAACAACCATTGAGGAGTAGCCCATTCACAAGATAGAGAAGTCATTAAGCCTTTAAACTTTTTCATTCCCTACCACCTCCAAGCTCCTGTTCCACCACATAAGTCTAATATTATTTTGTCTTTGTTCATCTTGTCTCCTTTATTTTATAAATAATGTGCTACAGGTTATACACCCTGCTGATACCCAATAAAACGCCCTCGCTTTATCTCCACAGTATAAATAGACTACTGCTGCTCCGATGTCTAATACGATTAAGATTTTAGGAAATAGATCTTTCATAAACCTCCTAGAATAACTTTATTTGACTCGCTTCTGCCGAGATACGCCGAGCCGCTATCTCACAATACTTCTCGGATATTTCTATGCCTATCCATTTACGCCCTAGTTTCTCACAGGCTACTGCTGTTGTTCCTGAACCGATATAGGGGTCAAAAAGTAACATTCCCTTATCTGATGATTTTTCAATTGGCAAAAACATTGTAGATACTGGTTTTTGGGTTGGGTGTCTATAATTACTAGAGTTATCCTTTTTTAGTTTCCATACATCTGAGATTCTTTTTCCTCTTAAAATATGTCTGCCCTTAACGGCAAATATGCAAAATTCGTGGTTAAACATATATGCACCACTTAAATCTCCAATTCCTCCTCCCTCTTTGTGCCAAACAATACAATTTTTTATTTTAAAATACTTTTCTATTTCTTGTTTCCACATATCATATACATCCCACCGAGTGTAGATATATATTGCACAGTCATTTTTTAATACTCTATTGAACCCATCTATAGCCCCGATAGTAACTGAACTATCCCCCTCTATGGCAGAAAACTTATCTGTTCGAAAATTACTTCTAAAGTTCACTCCATACGGAGGATCAGTAAGTACCAAATCCACACTCTTATCTTCCATAGTCTTCATAAACTCCAAACAGTCCATATTATATAGGCAACCCAAAGCAGTCTCAAAATATGGTTTCACCCCAGCACCTCCATAATCTCCCCCCTCTTCTCCTCCAACCTTCCATTTATATCACTTACCCTCTCTCTCTTAACAACAACTCCATTCTCGTTACAGTGGAGTTTAGTTATCGTGAAGCTTACTAATGTGATGGTTTCTTCTGGCATTTTATACCTCCTTAGGGTTGTATCTGTCCATTATACATCCTCTATTGTTATACGAATTTTCTTAATATCCTTACCTCCAATGTCGTCACCATATCTTGCCATAGCTTCATTTCTTGTTTTCTGTATTATAAAGGCTAAATTTAAAGTGTTAAAAAATGTCCAAACTGTACTCCAATCTTTAGTGGTCCATCCGATAAAAGTTTTCTTTTTCATTTCCCCTCCAATAGTTCTTTGTTCTCCATAGCGGTGCCGATGATTTCTCCATAGCCAAAGCAACAATCAGTATCCCAAGAACCATCTCTCCTTTTCCACCTAATAGCAAAACTAGGAGCTAGATAAAATACCTCTCCGATATTACCTTGTGGGTCTTTCAATAAATCGCCTACATATATTTCTTCCCCTTTACCATTCTTGTCTTTTAGCCCTGTGTATTGCATAAGTTCAACGCTATCTAAAGTTCTGTTTGGTTGAGAACATCCCTTTGATATAAAAGAAATAGTCATATCAGCAAACCTAATTGTTTGAACATTACACATTGTTTTTAATACTCTATCCCAAGCTCTGAACTTAATCTCTCTCATTGTTCACCTAATTTCTCCTTTACTACCCAAGTATAATCTTCATCGTAATCACCCGTTTTTATCATTATATATGTAATACCACAATAAGGACAATCAAATTGATAAAATGAGTCTGTTTCAATTTTTTTACCACATCTACAAGTTAGGGTTATTCTACTCATATTTATCAGCTTTTGCTTTTTTTAATTTTTGTAATAGCTCGATTAAATCATCTATATCATCATGAGAGAAGTCAAAGCAAAGTCCAGTTACTTCATCTTCTCCACTTCCCATTAGTGTGTACCAAACACTGCATCCAATGCCGTCAGGATACTTTACTTTATCCCCACATAATTTACCTTGTTTATATATTTTATTCATTTTCTTTCTCCTTTAAATTTGCCTCTTTCTCTTCTTTCTTTTCTATTTTTATTTCTTTCTTTAATTCTTTTAAAATTTGTTTTGCTGCCCAATCCAAGCAGCTTGTATGTTTTTCACCATTAGTATAAAACTCTTGACCACAACTAACTCCTAATAAATGTCTTTTAATTGTTTTAGTTAATATTTCTTTATTAACCTTTGCTTGTAAAAGGATTGAATAAAGAATACTCATTGCACTAAGCATACCTTTCTGGCAATTACCAGATTTTCCCATATCCATTTTTATTTCATAAAGCTCACCATCATCAAAATTTTGGGTAAGATAAAAATTTCCACATTGTGTTTTCACTTTATGAGTTTTACCTGATAATACATCTGGACGTTTTTTCTTATTTATTGTTTTCATTTGCTTTACTTATGCTCCTGTTTAAACTTTTTAAAATTTTTAGTGCTTCTTTTCTTCTTCCTTCAAAAATTGTATCTATTATTTTCTTACAAGTTAAACAAACTTCTTTTCTTTCAATAAATGGTATTTTAAGTTTCTTTTGTTCAGTGCTCACCTTACCCATAAAATAAAAACTATCTTGTATATTTATTTCTTTTTTATATTCCTCTAATTTAGATAAGCTAACCATAGAAAAAAGAAAGGTTTCACCATTGATTGGGTGGCCACAAATATCACAATAAGTAAGATTCATAATTTTTTATTTTTTACAATCACTACAAGTTGTAGTTGTTGTTCCGTTGTTATGATATATCGTTGTATAAGTTTTTACAATTTTTTTACAAACGTCACATTTAATTTTTGGTCTATTCGGAAATATTTTTCCTAAATTTTCAGAAATCTTTTTTAGAGCTTTACCCGACCAACGATATGAAACCTTGCCGCCTTTCCCAACTTGTCTATTTCGGGGGTCATTTTTAAAACTGAATACGCCTTCTGATTTTAAATCGTTCATTTTCTTCTAATTTTTGTGAGTTGTAAATTAAAGAATAATTTTTCTTTATAGCATTTATAATTTGGTTGTTTTACTATTTCTTCTATACTTCCGAATTCATTTAATAATTTAGATGCTGTCTTCTCACCCATCTTTGGAATTACCTTAATAATATTATCAGCCTTATCACCTACCAAAGCTAAGAAATCAGCAAATTGTTCTGGTGTAATTCCATATCTTTCTTTAACGTATTCTCTTCCAAGTGTTTTCCAAACATTTTTTATTGGCATATATAATTTTACATTATCATCTATTAATTGACAATAATCTTTATCAACTGTTGCCATTAAAACTAAATCAACTCTTGTTTTTAATTTTTCAGCAGCAATGCCAACTAAATCATCAGCTTCCAATCCTTCTTTCTTGTAATTACGGATATTCATTCTTTTAAGTTCTTTTGGCATTTCTATTAATTGTGATAATAAATTTGGGTCTATTTTTGGTCTTGTTGCTTTGTAATCAAGAGTTAATTTATTTCTAAATGAACCACCTTTTGAATCAAAAAAGATAAAGAATTTATCTGTTGTTAATTTTAAATTGTTACTTAATGAAGATAATGTTTTTTTAAATTGCCAAATTCCATTTTTTGTTTTATCATTGAACCAAGATAACGTTGAAAAATACGACCTAAATAATAACCAGTTGCCATCAATAAGTAATACTAATTTGTTTTGCATATTTTTGTTACAATGCGCTTGAAAAAGCCATTCTTTTTAGTTACAGGGGTAGTTGTTCCACATTTGATACAACGATACATTCCCCCACTGATGTAAATACAATTTTTAGATTGACAATTAGGACATTTCTTTTTCATTTTTAATCTCCTTAATGTTGTGTTCAGTTCTTAAATCTAAATCATTTCTAATCTCTATCAATGCTGCCATTATATAATCTTTATCACCTGGGTTTAAGGTTTTTGATTTTGAAGAATTCATTCCTAATTTTTTATCTTCCTTACCAGATGTAACAACATCAATGGGTTTATCAAAATAATCTTTTACTAATGTCTCTATAGTTTCATCACCACTAAAAGACTCTACCCTATTTTCTTTTGATGTAACTATTAATTCTAAAGTATCTAATTGTATTTTACTTTTCATTACTTATATTTATATTATATATTATTTTAATAATAGTTTATCTTCTAATTTATCTAAAAAATTAATCGTCCCAGAATCTAATTTGTATGTACCTGAATATTTAGAAGCAATAAATTCGGAGAAAGCTTCACTGGGATTTGAAGACGCATATACTGTTGGAAATTTTGTTCCAGTATAATTTGCTATCTTATATAAACTTGTTCCGTTAATTTTTAAATCCAAAATATTTTTATTATTATATATGGTATGTCCAATTTCATGAATTAAATTGTGTCCTTTAATATTCCCATAATACATTTCACTCCCAAATTGAGGGAAAATAACTTTTGATTTAGGCATATAAATAACATTTAAAGATTTGCCTTTTTGGAATAAATTAATAGACCGTTTAGCTGAAAAAGTTAAACCCCCAAGGTCAGTATTATATTTTGATACTCTTGTTATCTCGTTAATAATTGATTTACCATTTGACGATATAAAATTATTTAAAACTTTTACTTTCTTATCTCCTATAAACAACAATGATTTCTTTTCACCCATTCCCAATTTTAAAAATGCCTTTTGTCTTGCTTGCAACAATTCAAGTTTTTTAGATTGTAGTACCATCATTCCAATATCATCTAAATTTGAATGAGCTACTTTTGGAACTATCCCTACTGAATTATATTGATTTAAAGTTTGTCTTAAAAATTGTTTTCTTTGAATAGTTGTCAACGCTCTATAATCTGTTTTAAAAGTAGTCAAATCTGATTTTAATAAAGCTGAATTCTTTGTATAATCTTTTGTAAATGAATTAGCATATATTTTTTCCCCTTCTGTAACTTCTTGAACTTTAACTGGTTCAGTTAATCCAGCTGACACCTTATCACATCTACAGGAAATATGCAAAGGAACCATCGGTGCTGCATTAATTGGAAAGATTCTTCCGTCTAAATCCATACATAAATCACAATTATGAACTACCATATAATTAACTACATAACTATTATCATCTTCAACCGTCAAATTATATACTGGTTGATTTTTCTTTAATTTCCAACTTTTAAGCTTCTTAATTTTAATAGGGATGAAACAACCATTATATATTGCTTGATTAATTTGTTTCGTAATTTTATCAAAATTATTTCTAATATCTTTTCCTGATAAACGTAATGTATTAAATCCATATTTTTTAGCTTCAATATCTTTTTGTTTATCTAATAGAATAACATCTTTTTTACTATGCCAATATTCACCATCAACTTCAATAATTAAATTATAATCGGGTAAATAAAAATCTACCCATCTTCTTTTTTTGTCAAATTTAAAATATTTAGTAGAAATAAATGAGATATTTATTTTTTTTAACCACCAAGCTACCTTTTTTTCTATCCAAGTTCTTCCTAAATGATTCTTTCCTAATGTTTTATGAGCTTTTTTTAAAACTTCTGTTTTTCTTTTTATATCTTTATTTATTAAATTAAAAGGATGATTCGGATATTTAGCTGTTTTCTGATTTAATTTAACTCTTTTATTACGAAAATCAATATCATTTTTAAAATGTTCTTTTTTAGTTATCCCCATTCTTTTACATATCAACTTCCACCAATTGGGATTATCTAATCTTTTTTTATCAAATCCTTCTCTTGCTTTTATCCAACTTTTATTCTTTTTATTTCTTTTAGATTGTTCTTTATGTTGCTTTGGGTCTGACCATCTTCTTTGGTTGCCTACTTTAGAAGCACAAGATAATGAACAAAACTTATTTCCAATAGGCATTAAATTATTACATAAAGGACATTTTCTAGCAAAATAAAATATCTTATCCGTTAATAATAAATCCTTAGCTTGTACCCAAGTTTCTTCATTATCTCTCAAGACAAAAAAACTATGATTTAATGTAACAGTAATAGAAGAACTTTCAAGTTTCCCTTTTAAAGTTATCTTCATAACTTCTTCATTTGTTTTTCTATGCCAAGTTTTTAATACTTTTCTATATCTATCTTCATGTGTTAAAACAGATTCTCCAATTTTAATATCTTTAATATTCTTTATTCCTTTTTTTGTTAATACTTTTGCTGTTCCTTCCAAAATACAAACTCTATCATCACCTGCACTGAGCCACTGAACTTGTTTAATTCCTCCTCTTCTATAAGCACCTACTCTACCCTCTGTTAATGCTCTTGCTGATTCTGTTCTTGCTATCATTTCAGCATATCGCTTATCTGATATTATATAAGAATATCCTTTTCTAACTTGTACCCCATCAACTATTTTAGGATTAACAAATACTTTTTTAGGTCCTAATTTAATGTCTCTTAATCTTCTTGCTATCATATATGGACTTAATCCATCAGCAACTCCGACAGCAACTACTCCTCTTACCCTATCACTTAAGCCATTAGTAATATGTTTTAATGTTCCCCAAAGTTTTTGTTGGTAAGCTTTAGTTTCTCTAAATTCATGCCAAGGTAGTTGTTCAGGAGATTTTCCTAAATCAGATAATCCTCTTTCCATTCCTTGCCCATAACTAACTCCCATAACCGACCATAATCTAGGATGATTCATAACATTCATTGCTGTCATTTCTTCTCTAAAAATTCTATCAAATTTGATTACATCAAATGAATCTAATTTCTTTTTCATATTAAAGGATTTTTCTTTGTAGGATAGTTGTGCAGAAACTTGTTCTAATAAAACTGTTATAGCTATTTCAACAGCTTCTCTAATAATATCGTCAATAATATTTATTGTGTTATTAATTACTTCTGAATTATTTATTAACCGCTCTTTCTGTTTACAAATAACTTTTTTAAACCAATCTCTATTAATTGGAAATTCTAATTTGTCACGATAAGAATCTAGTATATTATCTATTTTAATAACTGAAATAAATTGCTTTACTTTAAACATTTTTTATTCTTCTGTTATTACTTCAGAAGGTTTAGTTATATCAATAAGTATTGAATCAATTCTTTCTTTAATATCATCAAGTTTAGCTTTTCTACCATCTCTTTCAATTGTTTCTCTTAATTCTCTTAATTGTGAAGGAACAAGTAAAGCATCTCCACCTTCTTCTAATTTAGGATAACCTAACATTTCTCTTGCTTCATTAATTGATATTATTCCCAACTTACCAATATCATTTAATATTTTTGATACTTCTGTTAAAGTTAATTCTTGTTTAGGTTTTTCATAACTTATTTCTATATCATCATACCCAAATCCTTGTCTAATTAAAACTTCTGTTAAATGATGAGACTCTAAAGTTAATAAAGGAATAATTGCATCGGATGTAAATTGTCTCCTTTGTTCTTCTGAATTTAACTTTCCTGTACCTACATCTATAATGCCTAATACTATTGGTTGCATCCCGTATACTGCCATTATTTTATTTAGTATCCATCTTTGATATTCCATGAATTGCATTTCTTCTGGGCTTTCGGTTAACTTAGTAAATGAAACATCTTTATTTGAAGTTACCACAAATCTGCCAGCTTTATTTTTTGCTTGTGCTTTCCAAAACAGCATATTTCTTTTTAATTTCTTTTCTGCCATACCGGGAAAAGATAACACTCCTGAAATCATTCCATCATTTTCTAGTCTTCTTCTATTTAAAATAGCTGCTTGGTTATCAGCAATAATAGTATTATAAACAGATTCTATTGGGGACAACCCGTATACACTACCTGCTATGGGGTTTGCAACAAAATAAATTAATTCATCTGATTGAAAATCTGCTACTTTAACTCCATTAAACAATAATTTATATGCTGAATCTGTTTTAAAATTTCCATGTTTATCTACATTTACTTTTATATCTTGTCCCGCTATATCATAAAGTTCTTTAGGTTTTGCTGGATTTTTATTTTCTTCTACTTCGGCTTTTATAATTTTTGCTTTTATATCGTTTATTGTTTTATTATTTATTTTAATAGATTCGCTTAAATCTTTTTGGTTTTTTTGTTTTGATTTAAGTGTTAACATAGTTAATTTTTCAACTGCAACTTTTAATTTAACCTTTAATTGTTTAGATTCTTGACTTGCTTTAACTATTTCTAAAGCTCCTGCATCATAAATTAATATATCTCTTAAATATTTTCTTCTAATTGCATTAAAAGACTCTACCTTTGGATTAGGATTATCTAAAAGAGCTTGAATTTCATTAATTTTTTCTTCTATTTTTTTATTATCCTTTTTATCATCAGAACTTTCTTTAGCTTTAACAATTATTTTGTATTTACAAACTTCTTTAATTATTTTATCAGTACAAGCTCTTACCCAAGCATTTTTCCAATAACAGTCCCATATTTTTGTATTAGTTAATCCGGATAATTGAAATATTTTATCCACATAGCTCTCGCCATATCCAACCCCATAAACGGTAGACTCCTCTATTATACCCCTTGAAGATTTTATAACTTTATTTTTATTAACCATTGGAATCTTCTCACCA
>Ga0207997_1002052_pt1 | contig 10285 bp, 15 predicted proteins | sample AntAceMetag02UKN_FD_184777 | JGI IMG/M metagenome (GOLD analysis project Ga0207997, IMG submission 184777) | Saline lake microbial communities from Ace Lake, Antarctica - Antarctic Ace Lake Metagenome 02UKN (SPAdes) (version 2) | ecosystem: Environmental > Aquatic > Non-marine Saline and...
CTAAAATACAGAATGGGTGTACGATATACAAGGTTGCGCTTAAGAAATGTAAGGAGAATTGAAGCAATGAAGACATGTATTATTTATGTGATCACTTGGTTTGTTGTGGCCCAATATGTAATGGTTATCTCTGAACTGAAAAACAGAAGATACAATAGCAGGAAAGAGTTTTGGATAGACTGCATACCACTTTATATCTTAGTAGCACTTGTAATAGTTTTAGTAGAAGTAGTTTTTACTCCAAAGGGTTTCATTAGATACATAAAAAGATTAGTTATAAACTATAAAGATTTGAGGAAAATTAATGCGTAAACTACTGACAGCTTTAGCAGTATCATTGTTACCGGGATTTATTAAAACTATTAAGAGAAAGATTAACTTAAAAAAAGGAGAAATTATGAGACAGTTAGAAATTGGTACAACAAAACATACAAAAGTAAATGCGATTGACGAACCTGAGTTCGGAGCAAGCCATAGATACAATATATCTGAAACAGGATCAACGGTAGTGATTTGTGACATTCAATTCCAAAAAGGCCCAATCAAAGAACATGGCATAAACGGCATCCACAATGAGGATCTTATTGCTATTGTTCTCGATAGATTACAAGGTTTTCAGGGTACAGATTTTAAGTGTAGAGAGAATGCTATTGCGATAACAAAGCTAGAAGAATCTATGATGTGGTTGCGAAAGCGGACTAATGATAGAAACGATAGAGGAGTTGAGGGAACGAGCAAGGTATAGTTTAAACAAGATTTCTGGGAATAAGGAGAGCAATAATGGAAGTTCATATTAAATCATTAGACAAGTGGTTGCCATGTAGTATGGTCAAGCGTAACGACAAGACAGCTTGTGTTAAATTCAGAGAACCTAAAACAGACAAGCCTCGTATTATAAAAAAGAGATGGTCTGAAATAAAGGAATAGTATGGATCTCACCTATATAATCCCGCTATGTGATTTCGGCAGTGATGATTTCGAGTACCGGAAGAAGAATGTAGAGCATGCTATCAAGAACTTTCTGGAGAAGCAGGAGGGGATTGAGGTTGAGATACTTGTGGTTCATCAGATGTTATCAAAAGAAAAAGCTCCTTCAGGTTCTATCACATGTTATTATTACTCAACATTTAATAAACCATGGTTATGTAACCTGGCAGCCAAAAAGGCTCGTGGCAAAAGCATAGTCATTGCCGAGTCAGATGTATTCGTAGACAACCCCAATTATCTCAAGCAACTGAACGATCATTGCAGGTCTAACAAGCTCAAGTGGTGTTTCGGGTGGGATAAGATATTTATGGCAGAGTCAGATCATCATCATTTTGCTATTGGGCCTTGTGTTCCGTGTCCAGGCGGTCTCGAAGGTGGCATAGTCTGGTATGACAGAGACTTCTATCTCAATACTGTTGGCGGTATGAATGAATGGTATGAGATGTGGGGAGGTCATGATAATGATATGGCTAGGAGATGTCAGTTTGCTTCTGGCACTTATGAGATGTTCAAACACAATATCTACCACTTGTATCATCCCGATTCACCAATGAAAACAGGTCACAAGCGGGCGCGTAATGCGTTCTTGCTGAAGTATTCAACTGCATGTCCGGAAGAGACTACAAAGATTGTTAAGAGGGTTGGTGTAGGAGATATTACTAAACCAGCATGTGCAAAGAGTATGGCATTCATTATAGCATCAAGGGATATGATTAATATACCAGAAGCGTATTCCAGTATCCGGAAAGATAATAAAAAACAGGCAATAGGTATGTTTATGTCACAGAATAGGAAAAAAGGAAAGCATAAGAATGTTACGGTACAAGATAAGAATATGGCTGATGTTCCACGTCCAGTTCAGCCTATACAGCCGGAGCATGAGACAAGTGCTTTGTATAAAGAGAGATTAAAGGATAAGAAGTCTGTAATAGCGAGGTTTTCAGAACAAAATAAAAAAAGGAGGGGTAATGGTTAATACAAGTTCAAGTAGTTCGTCAGGAGGTATTGGTTTTATGGGGTTATTGGCTATCGTATTTATTGTGTTAAAGTTGGTAGGTCTTATTGATTGGCAATGGATGTGGGTTCTAGCACCTATATGGATACCTGCTTGCATCGCAATAATCGTACTATTGATATTCTTAGGTTTTTTGGCATTTATAAAATAAAGGATGAATAAGATATGTTGTCAGTAATTGTTTCCGTTAAAAATCAATTGCAATACACACGAAAACTTGTACATGATTTATTTATTACCACACACAATGACTTTAATCTGATAGTGATTAACAATGGATCGAGTGACGGAACCGGAAAGTTCTTAGATGGACTTGCTAAGGAGTTCGATAATGTTACAGTTATTAACGAGGATAAGCCTAACAACATTGCTCACTTGTGGAACCTTGGGCTTAACAAGGTTAAGGACGGCTATATTGTTATATGTAACAATGATATATTACTCCCGGTTAATTGGGATGTTAAGATGATTAAATGCTTCGAGCATTACAGGGATTGCGGTATATGTGTCCCTGTTTCTAATTATGCTTCAAAGGCTCAGAAACCAGTAAGCGAGCATAAGCTATGTGCCGATACTTTTGATACCGTTGTCGAAGAGCTTGAGAATAAGGGTAAGTGGGTTGACTTGAGAAATACAGCATCGGGATTCTTTATGCTGTTCAAGAAGGAGCTGATAGATGATATAGGACAGTTCTGTGAAAAGTTTGACATTGGAATGTATGAAGACAATGTATTTTTTCGTCGTACATTAAAGAAGAATTATAAAGTTATCATGGATGGCAAGACGTATATTTATCACTATGGCAGTCAGACATTTCGGAGCGAGAAGATAAGTTCGTCAAGGCTGTTCAAGGAGAATAGGGTTAAGTTTAACAAAATGTGTCAAGATGGGGAGTGTTGATATGAAAATACTAATGATAGGTACGTTCTCCGGCCTCAAACCCGCCAAAGGTTTCTTCGCCTCTTCACCATCTACCGAGTTTAAGATGGCTATGGGCTTCAAAGAGTTGGGTCACGAAGCTATACAGATCAATTGCCTGAACAAACCTAAAGACCAGTTACTTGCTGCCATAAAAGATGCTATAGGATATATTAAGTTTGACCTTGCGCTAATCGGCAATGTGTTTAAAATGATACCTGGACAAGAGGTAATGCGTGTGCTAAAGAGTGAGAGTATTCCGATAGCAGTCTGGTATGGTGATGTCCGGCATGAGATGGAACCGCATGTATTAAAGAATGCACGATACGCTGATGCGTTCTTTTTGACCTCTGGAGGCAAGCGGTTGAAGGAGTACAAGGATGCTCTGGGTGTGCCTGTAGCTGCGTATATGTTTAATCCGGCTGTGGATTTTGACGAGGTTAAAGGTAGTAATCCCAATAAGATAAGTGTCTTATTTACTGGTGCTTACGGTAAGGATGGTTTGAGTAGTGAAGTTGATCTTTTGAGAAATGAGATAATAAATAAACTTTTAAAGAGGGTAGGTATTGTTGCTTATACACCAGGCTATGATTCTACAAGAATACAAGGTGAAGAATATATTAAGGCTATTAAGGATTGTTTTATAGGTCTCGGAGTCAACAGATATGTGAATATAGAGAAATACACCTCGGAACGTATGGCAGATTTTATGGGTAATGGAGCATTGTATGTCTGTAACAGGAATCCAGGGTTAGATGAGATGTTTATAGATGGTACAGATTGTTTCTTTTTTGATAATAACCTTAAGAGTTTCGAGAATGTTTTTGACATGATTATGGATAGAAGCCTGAGAGATCTAAATAAGATTCGTATTTCTGGTCAAGAACACATGCTCGAACATTTCGGAGCTTCCCAAATATGTCAGTACATACTAGATGTGGCTCTGGGAGGTGATTCTAAGGTGTGGTGGAAGGAAATCTTAAAATAGGAGTGGATATGCGAGATAGTACTAAAAAGAAGATTGAAGAAATGATAGAGAGGGATGTTAGTAAGATATCAAGTGGTGTTAATTTTGAGAAAAACCATAATCATGATGGTTTTATTAGAAGGGATAGTATTGAGTGTTGTGATAAGTGCGGAGTTTTGATTGATAGTATAAGAGCTGTTGAAGGCGAAAAGGTAATAAGGCAAAGGGAGAAAGTTCATTTTACACGTGGTTTTCAGCAATATACTACAATGGAAAGCTATATTCATATCCCATATTACTGCAAGAGATGTGCGCCTAAAAAGAGGAAGAAGTAATGAAATTGTTTATGAGAATTATTTGTATCTTTAAAGGACACGAAAAAAGCTCTGTTGAAGTCTATGGTTGTACTCCTAAGACTTGTGGTCTACAAGCACCAGATCATAAGTATATTGGTTACGAATGTGCTAGATGTGGGGTTACTGTAAAATGCTAAGAAAAGACATAATCGAACTTGTACCTGAGTCTGCCAAAAGAGTGATAGAGTTGGGCTGTATGGAGGGTGAGAACCTGAATGGGTTGAAAGAGCGTGGTGTGACTGAGTATATCGGGATAGATATGACCGTGCCTTCTAACCCTGAGAACATGAGCAAGTTTATAGCAATGGATCTCGATAGCGATGCGATGCTTGACATTAAAGAGGGCGCATACGATGTTATCATTGCTGCTGATATACTTGAACACTTAAGATATCCTATAGCTACTATTAATTCTTTCAAGAAATACTTACGGCCCGGTGGCTCGTTCATCACCAGCATTCCAAACATAGCCCATATAGACGTGATAGTGAAGATGATGAGTTCAGAGTTCCAGTACGACCCTTCAGGCTTATTAGACCGCACACATCAGCGATTCTGGTCACAGAAATCTATCAATGCTATGTTTACCTCTTGCGGATTCAAGTCTGAGATAAGTAAATTTAATACAGCGATATATGGTCACAGCAACATAGCGTACAGGAATGTTAAGAAGGTGAAAGAGCTGATAGACAAACTGTCGGTGTTGTGTACAGATACTGACAAGACATTTAGTTTCTTCAGGGATAATATGTTCCTGGCACAGTTCTTAAATAGATGGAGGATGGTATGATTAATATATTATATATCTGCTACAACCGCTTAGAAGCCACCAAGATAACTCTTCCACTGCTCTTGAAGCATACTAAGAGCGACTTCGACATATACGCATACAACAATGGCAGTACTGACGACACCTTGAAATACCTCTCCGACATGCAAGAGGCTGTCAAGACTGATGCTATTGATACCAAGTGTCAGGAGATTCACGTATTCGATTGGCCTAAGAACAATGGTATTGCAGCCCCGACTAATGATTTCTGGGTGAGATCACGAGCCGAGATCATTGGCAAGATAGATAATGACATCAAGGTGTTTGAGGGATGGGATACCGATATAATTGATATACTTAATGCGCATGACAAGGTAGGTGCTATCGGTCACATACATTTCAAGCCTGAGACACCCGGGTATAAAGACATTGTAAAGGGGGATAAGTTCTTAGAGAGCAATGGTAAATCTTACTATCCTATGAGCCATATTGGCGGTAACTACCTGATTAAGAAAAGTATTGTTGATAAGACAGCTCACATGAAACCCAAGCAGAGTGGGCACTCATGGAAGGTACAGGGCTGGACAGAGAAACAATGGGAGTTCTCTAAGAAAGGTTTCAGGAGTGGATACGCAAAGCCATTGAAACATTGGTATCACATGACGGAAACCGGAGATGATGCGTATTATCAGGAGACGAGGGGTAAGACTCATAAGCAATACAGAGATTGGTTGGGGTAATTATGAAAATACTAGTATGTGTCGGTGACGGAATAGGTAATGTAATAATGTCTACTCCTACAATATCAGCTCTACACTCTATGGGCCACGAAGTATCAGCCATAGGAAACACTTCATTTAAGGATGGCTGGAAGGTGCTTTGTAATAGACCTGAGCTTAAAGAGGTCTTTGATGGTACTCAAACATACTCTGCAAAGTCATACGACCTTGTTATAGAGTGTGTAGGCGGTTTCAAGGCAATGTGTAACCTGGTTAATGTAAAGAAGCAGAAAAGGGTATGTATGGATTTCAAGAACAAGTCAGAGATTGAGTGCGATATGCAACATGCAAGGTCTCTGGGCTGGAAAGGTGTGACTCCTGATTGTTTCTGTGGAATGATGGGTTTGGTTCATGCGAAAAGGAAACCGATTGTAGGATTGCACAATGGACATCATTTTAATCCTGTCTGGAAAAGAAAAGAGTACCCATATTATGAGGAACTTTATAATAAATTAAAAACTAAATTTTGTGATATATTCCTGTTTGGTAGCAAAGGTGATAGGGAAGATTGGATGATAGATGATAAGTTCTTTGATTTAGATATTGCAGAGACAGCTAATCTAATTTATGACTGCGACATCTTCATAGGTACAGACTCCGGCTTATCTCATATGGCTGCTGCACTTGGTGTAAAGACATATATCTTGTGGGGGGCAACTAGCATATTCAAGAATAAGCCACCGAAGGCAGAGTTAATCAGAACTGATGAGATATGTGAACCGTGCCAGGATTACAAAGCTGGTGATTGGTTGCATGGCAGATGGAATAAATGTAAGGATTGGGATTGCATGAAGATCCCTGTGGATAAGATAATTGAAAAGGTAGAGGAGGGGTTGAATGGCTTATAATTGTTATAATAAGTTTGAGTAAACTGTAAGTGATGGTTTCTTTTTTTTATTTATCGTATTATTGTCTCCGGTATGGTTGCCAATACTAATCGTATGCGGGCTTGCTTATGTCTCATTTTGGGTTCCGTGTTGGCTTGTAGGTAGGTTAGTCTATTTATTAGGAGGTTTAAATAAATGGGATAGAGATAATAGCGGTAGATATGGAAGGGTGAAAGGTTAATATGAAAGTATTACTAGTATTCCCGCAAGCTGACGGTAGAACAGGTGTATACATCAAGAAAGCCTTTAAGAATCTGGGCTGGCAGATAGCTATTGCAGACCCTAAAATAGAACGAGCAAGCGCAATTGCACAGAAGTGTGAGGATATTAAGCCTGATCTGACTTTCTGTAGCCGGACTCCATCACTCTCAGCTATATCTAACCTGCTCAAGAAGCACTCCGGTAAACTTGCCATGTGGAATGTAGATGTGCGCAACGATGTAAACCATTGGAAAGACTTGTTCCCACTCATGCGAGACTGTGACCTGTTCTTTACGGTAGGTGGAGAAGACTTGTATCATAAGGCTGGATTCAAGAATTGCAGATGGCTACCACAAGGGATAGACCCTGACGTACACAAGCCTATAAAGCCTACACAAGAACAGATGAATAAGTACGGCTGTGACATACTATTCGTAGGAACCTATGGGAGTGATCCATGGAAAGGGCGCAAAGAGTTTCTTGATAAGCTATTGGCTCAAAAGAAGTATTCTGTGAAGATATTCGGGAGTAGGAGTCCACAAGGATTACCTTACTTGAAAGAGGTTGAAGCTAATATAGCTTATAACTGTGCAAAGGTTAATGTGGGTTTCTCTGCTTGTTCTGGTGTGTCCAAGTCTATGAGTGTTAGGAATTGGAAGATACTGGCTACCGGTAGGGTTTTGTTTACAAGAGCGTTCGAGGATTACCATATCATTCTTAACGGAGTACATATAGCTGTATTCCAAGGATATGAATCATTTATAACTAATGTAGAAAAAGGATTGAATAAAAATACTGGTGGTGTCGTCCAACCTGCTAATATTATCACCATTAAAGAACAGCATACCTATACCAACCGTATCAAGAAAGCATTGGAAATGTTGAATGAAAAAGATAGCTGAGATTATAATAATTTCTGTTTGGATAATATTTATTGTGGATATATTTCTAAGACTTATATTTGGAGGAGATTAAATGGAAAAATTATTATTAGCAACAATAACCGATGACAAGGTAAAAGGTTATACGCAGTACACGCTACCATTGTTAAAAAGTTTTGCTAAAAAACTTGGAGCTGATTTTTTAAATTTAGATCATAAACCCGAACCGGAACATCAGGGGCATGGAATGTGGAACTATAAAACTATGGTATTTTATGAGTTGCTAGATAAGTACGATAGGATTCTATACTTGGATTCTGATATTGTTATTAATAAGAATTGTCCAAATATATTCGATACTGTTCCTGAAGATACTGTTGGTTTGGTCTTTGAAGATAAGGGTTCTCGTTGTAAAGAAAGACTAGGTAGAATTAATGGTATTAAGAAAGAATTTGGAGGAAACGAGCATTGGGTATCTGGTTTCCTTAATGGTGGTTTTTATGTTGTTTCAAGATTACATAAAGATATTTTTACTAAAATAAATGATAAGCTGTGGGATGGTGCAGGTTTTGATGGTAGTCATTATTGTTATCAAATATTTAAGCATGGGTTCAAGCATGTGGATTTAGGCTATAAGTTTAATCACATGAGTATGTTTAGTGAGCCGTGGAATGGTAAAGCAAATAGATTCGATTCTCATATAATTCATTATGCTGGTGGAGGTAAATTTCCAGACAAGGGTAAAAGGAGTCGGGAGCAATTAATAAAAGATGATATTATTAAAATTTATGGTCATTTAGTTAAAGAGGGTGAAGATGTTTAAAAATACAAAGGACAGGGTTTAGTATGAAAATAATTGGAATCTTGCTGACCTGGAATAACTTAATATTCTTAAAGTATTCACTAAAACAAGCGTTGCAATTTTGTGACGAGGTTATTGTTGTAGAAGGCGGTCATTCTAAACATCACGAGATAAAATCTACTGACGGTACGAGGGAACACTTGAAGAGTATAAAAGATCCGAAACTTAAACTATACTTTGCTGATGAATTAAATTATACAGGAAGATATGATAATGTTCAATGTAGTATACGTCAATTTGCTTTAAGAGAATCTACTTATCATAAGCCTGGTAATTGGATAATTCCCTGGGACGATGATATGTTTTATTTTGATAAGGACTTAGTTACTTTGAGGAAAGTTATGAGTACAACTAAACACGATACCTTAACGTTAAATCAAAAGGCTTTTGGTTATAATTTTAGGTTTTGTGCCTCTGAAAGCAAAGCAGTTAGGTTTAATAGAATTACAAAAGGTTGTTTTTACCAACCCATATCTCATTTATGTTATAAGGATAGTAGACGTTACGGCAAGGGAAAGTCTTTAGATCTTACATGTTTTCATTATAGCAGGGTAAAGAAGTCAAATAGAATGAAAGCTCGCTGGCTTATGTCTATTGAAAAGGGTACGAAGGCTTCAATAGGTGGATTTGAAAGATGGATGGCTTTTAGATGGAAAGATGATCAGGATTTTTTAAGGCAGGAGAAGGAAGTATTGTACTTGTTCTCGAATCCAAATATTAGTGTTTATAATGGGGTGCATCCTGAGATTGTCAAAGATCATCCTTGGCTCACGGTCAATGATACGAGAACCTTAAAATGAAGAAGATAGGAATTATTGGCCCATGTTATATAAGGATATTAAGATTAACAAAGATGAACAGGGATAAATATGGATTGGATTACGAGAAGTATGAAAAAACTAAAGAGAATTATTCTTTTAAGGATTACAAAAACATAAAATTCTTCAACAATAAATATGATTTCAGATACTACACAAATGGTTCGTTGAGAATGTTCGATTCAAGAATTATTAGATTTATAGAGGCTTTAAAAGGTTCAGAGAAAATCTTTATCGTTATGTCGCCTATAGTGGATATGGAAAAGACCAGTTTTGATAATTTAAAACAACATAAGAAATTCGATGAGTATCCATTTATAGATGTACTTGGTGGAAAAGCTGTTGAAAAGAATACAAAAGAATTAGTACTTAGGAGTGAAATCCAAGCTGTTTGGTATTTATTGGATAATTATAAAAACATTTGGATAATTCCTCTTGGCCCTTTGAATAATGGAAAGAGAGTTTCTGGTTGGTATAATCTTTTCAAAAAGGAATTTGCGAAAGAGGTACGTTTTGTTAAATTAGATAAGTATGCTGAGATTTTTGGAAATAATATACATGATAGAGGCTATCACTATGTAACTGGTACGGGGTTTGATGTCCTTTACGGAATAATAGATGAGTTGGTATGAATGAAAAAACGATATAAAATAAATCCAAATACTGAAGAATCGCTCAATGTTCATTATAGTAAAATTAATCCTTGCAAGGAAAGGATGAATGCCTGGATGTTTCCTTATCTTGATCAATATGTGCCAAACGAAGGTAACGTACTTGATGTGGGTGGGGGGTATGGTAAGACTTTGAGTATCTTGCATGAAAAAAATTATAAATTAGACTTAAAG
>Ga0207997_1002054_pt1 | contig 10282 bp, 18 predicted proteins | sample AntAceMetag02UKN_FD_184777 | JGI IMG/M metagenome (GOLD analysis project Ga0207997, IMG submission 184777) | Saline lake microbial communities from Ace Lake, Antarctica - Antarctic Ace Lake Metagenome 02UKN (SPAdes) (version 2) | ecosystem: Environmental > Aquatic > Non-marine Saline and...
GTGATGTGTTTGGACTTATACCGGTGACAGGCGCTACGCTTGATGCAGATGCGAAGGCGGATCTGTTTGGTTATTTGTTTGATGCATAAGGAGTTGATGCGTAAAAGTTGATGCGTAAGGAGTTGATGCGTAAATAGGAGGTAATATGTGTATAGATAAAAGTGGTCAGACTAGGTCAAATGAAGAGTTAGAGGAGGCCTTAAAACAGGTAGAAAGAAGCATAGTAAGAGATATGATTAAGATACCACCTGAATTGGCTGTACAGTTGCCTACAATTAGAGAAGCGTTAGTAGAACTTATTCAAATCAGAAAACTTCTTTAAAGAGGATAAATGAGACAGCCTAGTAGATCTAAGTTAGTGTATGATAAGAAATCCAAAATAATCAAGAAACAAAAGTTCAATAGATTTAAATGGATAATCTGGAAGATTAGTAATTTTTTTTCAGGAATCTCTTAACTAGGAGGATATAATGCAGGTAGAGAGAAATGATGGCTTTAAAGAAATGCCGGAACAAGTTAACATGAAAAAGATGTTTCAAGCACTGGATAGAGAAGATGTAAAAGAAGTTCATGTCTTTAACCTGGAGCAAGGAATGCCTTTGACTATTGGAAAGAAAGAGTATACAGTAGAGAAAATAAACAGTAAAGGCAAAAAGACTGTTGTACATTTGAAGAAAAAATAAGAGAAAGGTGAGGGAATCATGAGAATTCTTTGTTGGTTCAAACGACATAAATGGCTTTATTGGAGAGAAGATGCAAATTACAGATATTGCAAAAGATGTAATCGATGGGAATATTTGTATTCTTTTACAGAGGTAGATATGTGGCTTGCTACTGCTCCAAAATTAAAGAAAAGATGAGAGATAAATTACCTACAAAATTTAATCCTGAATTAACAAAGATTAGCAATTATTACTTTATGCTACAATTAAGAGCTGAGTGGAAAGCTGATCGTGAATTCATGAAGCATGAACATGAAATACTATCTAGGAAAAATAAGAAAAAAATCTAAAAAAAATAAGGAGGTAGTAATTGAAGCTTTATTTAACGATTATTTTGACAGCGCTATTCTTATCAACACTATTCCTATCTGGTTGTAGTATGTTGAATGTTAAAACTACAATAACTGATCCAAATGGATTAGTCTGGGCTGTATCTAGTAAATCTGATGCTCTTGTGCAGATTAAAAAAACAGACACTGAAATCACTATTGATAATAGAGGTAGGATGAGTGCATTTGAAGCAATCATGGGTACAGTAATGACAAATACTGACGTCAACCTTGGTTTAAGCAATAAAGCACAGGAGATTAATGAATAAGGAGATTAATAAATAATCACAATGAGAGATCCTAAAAGAATAGAACCGATCCTGGCGCTCATTAAAGATATTTGGGTTAACTATCCTGACTTACGATTAGGCCAATTAATTATTGGTGGAATTACCAGTAATCCTTCGTGCCCTGAAGTGTTTTATTGTGAGGATGAAGACTTAGTAGAAGGATTGATTAAACGTAAAAGGATTGATTAAGTTAAACTACGCTACACTAAACTACACTAAACTTTGGAAAACACTTTAGAAATCAGGAGCAAAGAAATGGTAAATAATTTTGATTGGATACCGTGGTACCGGTTCGTTTTTAACATTGCTTATTGATAATAACGATGAATCTGTATTCTTGGGGCGTTTCCGTCTTGGAAAAAGTGCACGAAAGGAAGCGAATAGGCTATCCCAATACAAAGGATACATCCCTGAGGTAATTGATACTAAAATAGCCAGCACTAAAAAAGAAGCGACGATAATATCTAAAATCGCTCAGACATCATAACCATGCCCCACAATCTCCCCAAACTAACGAACGAACCCGTTATTTGGATCGACGCTACACCAGATGCGGAATATCCTCTAAGGATTCTTAGAACTTATCGGGCAAATTGTAACTCTAAATGGATAGCAGATCCACCAAATAGAGTATATGATAAGATGAATGAGGACCAGGACAAAAGAGTAGAGATACTGGATAGGGCGATCGAGGTATTGGAATGTGATATAAATATAGTTACTAAATAATGCATAAAAAATAATCCAAAAAAATAATTCATAGTCTCAATCTTTTAACTTGCAAAAAGGACCGCTTAGGGGTACCTTTTGCAATTATGAACTCCACTATGAATTCCTTCATCATCCAGGGCGAAAACTGCAAACCTCATTCCCTCTCCTCCCAACTCCAATTCATAGAAATGCTGACCACTACCTTAAAACATCCCCCAACATCCATAACAGCCAATAATCATATCATCACAGTTCAAACTAACAGCTCCACCCTCATTCTCACAAATAACATTCTTACAAATAACATTCTCACAAAGAACGCTCTCACAAATAACATTCTCATAACCACCTCCCTCATCATCCTCTCCTCATCCCCTATCCCTCTTCAAGATATTATCCTCAAAAACTTCAACCGCTACTTCAAGCCAACATCCCTAACCTCCTAAAAACACCCCATATATACAAATAAATCCCTTCCCCGACAAATAAATCCCTTCCCCGACACTAAAAATATCACCTATTCGCCTTTCGCGCCACAAACACACTCCCCCCCAATAAACCTCCCTATAACCATATACTTTCCCTCCTTGCGGAGCTAGTCGCGCAAAATACCTTGCACAAAAAAATAAACGCCGGCGAAAACCTCCATCCGGTACTTTTCACCCTCGGCCTCGGCCTCGGCCTCGGCCCTAAAATTACCTCGAGGGAATTCATACTACGAGGACAATTTGCACCGATACTAGGATCATCGATCATAACTATCCGGACACTATCCGGACAATTCTCATCCCATACTATAATCACCTCGTACCCTGATCATTGCTATACGGGCATTGCTATACGGGCATTGCTATACGGGCATTGCTATACGGGCATTGCTATACGGGCATTGCTATACGGGCATTGCTATACGGGCATTGCTTCCCTCCTTACGGAGCTGGCTCGAAAACAATTTCTATCCGGACATTTTGCACCTAATATCGCGATCACGGACATCAACTCGTAAGAAATGCTTACAGGTTCGGGGGAATTTTATCTGACACCCTAGCCCGGAGTCCTCCCGGGAATGTACCCTGGGCGCTGGGCAATAACATCGCTGGGCGCTGGGCAATAACATCGCTGGGCGCTGGGCAATAACTGTCGCGATGCAACCTTCCCCCCGGCGCAGACTCAACCATCCTGGTCAAAATCACCATCCTGCCCTAGGAACTAAATCAACCATTCTGGTTAACTAACCATGAGGAGTCGCCACAACTATCACTTACATCACCACAAACTACTACTCTAAGAACCACCAAACTCAATACCATGCTCATTGTTCCATATATGTTCTAGCCATGCCGTGGGTGAATACCGGTTCTCGTGGAACGCTGAGAGATAGACCTGGTACAGGTATGTGTGTTTTTTAAAATTTAGGGTGCGTGGATAGGGGCGGTAGACCTATTTCCTAACTCCCGTGGATTTTTCTACCCTCACTCGCTTTCGTACCATTTCATCCTGCAATATCTTCTCAGTGTTCCATGTTTGGGAAAACCATGCTGGCTATTATGGAACGCCATGTTATTTACGTATAGGTCGGAGTGCTTGGAGGCTATTTTTTTATCTAACTCTCTGCTGACTCTTTTTTACCCTTTTTTAACTATTACTGCTCAACAGGTAATTAAGCTTAATTTACTACTCGAGCGAGCGCGCGGCGTTATTTTACGGAGTTCAGAAATCGTTCCCCGACCCCAGAGCGCTAATTTAACTTTTTAATTGGCTCTCAGCTCTTTTTTAGCCCTTAGACCAAAAGGGCAGGGATACACACATTAGCTACAAGGTCTACCCCTCATCCCAAAGTTTTAAAGATATATATGGTAGCCACATATATCCTCTTAGCACGTATGGTGATCTTTGGTATATGTATTATTTCTTTAGGAACATTAATATGTTACATAAATTATTTAAAGCAAAGGTTGAAGTATGAGGAAACCTTCGCTCGCTTCGCTCGCTCATGCCAGCGCTTTTAAGGGCCTACAATTCTTTACCTTGTGCCGGTATTCAATTAGGGTGGTCTCATCAGCCTCGATCGGAGTAACGCAAAGCCAGCGCATAGTTCCCTATAGGCCTTAGACGCTTTTAACTAGTCGCGGTAGGCCAGCGCTCATCCCTGGACGGGATTCGCTGTGGTTATAGGCCACGTTCGCTTGTCGCTCACTACATTGTGGGTATGTTCGCTCCCTAGGCCGGTCACGAACTGTACATTGCTGTGGTCCCTAAAGGATTTCGCCCAAGCTGAACGCTTGTGCGTCTTAGTAAGATGCACTAAGCTCGAAAGGACCCGAGCAAAGTGCCTCTAACAAAGGGGGTTGTGCTGCGTTATAGTTAATCAGTCTAATTTTTTAACCCGACACATGACTAATTAACTCTTCCTTATAGGGCTACTCTACTAAGGTTCTCTTTGTAGCTCACGACTAAAGCAATATGAGCTACAACGACAACCTAAGTTTCGCGCACGCCCTATCAACGCCCCTTAGATCCCTTCTGTCCTAGGTAAGAAGATTCCAAGTGACCAAGAGGCTACTCGCCTTGCCGCATTATACCTCAGTCACCACAGAAACAAGGTAGACTTCTCAATGTAGAGGAAGAGCTACGAGGTACCCCCAAAATAAAAAGAAGTTTAGAACTACATATGAACTTTTATTTCGGCTCCCCCACGTATCTCTAACCTCTCCTTATATCGAATCTCCACCTTGCATCTGGGTCTTAGATATTGGCAGACGAGTTGCTATTATTTGAATACAGACAGAGTTATCTCTGAGAAGTCTTCCGGTGGATTGGTTTTAATTTTTATTAATTTTTATTAATCTTATGAATTGCCTAAGGCCCGGGGACACAGTCCTGGTCGGGAGTTACACTGGGCAGTTCAGAAAGGAGTTAGCTTATGTACGAGCATACAGAGAGTTTAGTGAATTCGATTCTGACATGGTGGAAAGACGCAGAGTTCTTTACTACTGGTGATCGTGGTGAATGGAATGTTTTTGATGAACCACCAGAGTTTGTTACGAAGGCTCTGGAGTTCCGGAAGGCGTCAACTATGAAATGTCACAAATGCGGATCGATAAACTTAGCTATCGTTAAGTCAGGTCCTCACAACAAACTGGTTTGTGTAGACTGCCTGGCTTTCCAGAAGTTCCTCAACGCAGGTGAAACGAGAACCTTTCTTGCACTTCAAGCAAAAACGAAGGAGGTCACATCATGAGAATGAAACATGCAGTAGACTTTAAATATTATGACATACTTAATGAGGACCTTTCATCCGACAGAGATCCTCGTCCCTTAGAGAAACTTGAAGAGGTGATCAATCCGGGCTTTGACGAACACGGGGCTATGCTCTCTCATCCTCTTCCACCACAGATCCCGAGACTTAATCAGATGGACAGACAGATCTTTGAAACCTGTGCCATCTCGGGGAACAAGGTGTTATGGCCACATCTTGATACCACCGGAATCCGGAGACATCTCACGATTCCGTATATTAAGGCCAAAGCCAAGTGTACACCAGAAGAAGCAAGCTATATTGCAGATTCCTGTGTAGCCCTCGAAGCTACAAAGAAGATGGTAGATACATTCTGTAAAGGTGCTTGCGAGAACGGAGCCAAAAGAGTTATCGAGTACCTTTGGAGGTTTGTTATCGGTGTCACTGAAGCCGAAGCTCCTTCAGATGAACAAGAACCATGGGAGGATGAACCAGTCGAGGCTGGCGAACTTCAAGGCGGACTCTTTGGAGAATGCGGACTATGTGAGGATGTTCCGGTCGAAGAAATTGAACGACCGGTGAAAGAGGGTCCTTGGGCCACAATAGTAAACGGTAAGCTTACGTGGGTAGAAGACATCCAAGCGCTTACCGTAAAAGAAGTTCCTGAGATGACTGAACCAGAACCTGCAGAACTAGCAGGGGTTATTGGCTACCATGTCCTTGAAAACTTTGGCACCGAAGAGCCTATCTGGTTTGACACCCAGCCTGACTGGTTCAAAGATAAGCTTGAGAGTATCCAGTCTTGCGAAAGCATTGAGGAGTTATCCAAGCTTGGGCAGGATCAACATGCCGGTAATGGCTTCAGCAGAGATCAAGCTGGAGTCTTCTGGACAGAGTACAACTCAAGAAAGCATGCACTTGAGCCTACGCATCTCAGCATCTCAGCGCGGAGTATCCTCAGAAGATTAGTGCAAGCAAACGGGAACCTTGGCTGGGTAGGTCAGTGGTTATATAAGATAGGTAAAGGGGAAATTAAAATTAGTCCTCAACCTACTAAATATGAAATGTCAGTTATCTGGCAAACCTATAAGAGGAGGAAGGAAGCTCATGCGGTAGTATAACATAGAGGCCGTTCCGAGGCCAAGCGAGGGAGGAGGTCAGCGCGACTTCTCCCTAATTTTTTACGCGAGAGGAAGGAGGGTAAGATGAAGGAAGCTGAGATGAAAAAAATCCGAAAGAAGTTTTGGAAAATAGAACTTGCCTACGCACAGAGTACGTATCGCTTCTATCGTTGGTCCAATGAGGAAGCCTTTGCGCTCACCCTCGGCATTTTCGCTCTTGCAAAAAAATTGAATCTAAGCTGGAGGTCAGTAGATTATTACATTAGAGATGGCTTTGATCGACATTTAGTAACGGAGGTAAAACGTTGAAAATAGTATTGGTAGATAACTTCAATCGAGAAACAAAGTCTGATATTCTGATTGCAGAAAATGTTGATAAGTTTTATGGAGTATACATTATTGAAGCTCTTAATGAAAAATATGGTGGAGATTATTCATCACTCTATTTTGCAGGAAAGGTTGATGAGTATGTACTGCATAAGTGGGAACCATAAAACGAACATAGCCTTGTCCACCCCGCAAGATCAGGGTGTTAGGTCTGGTAGAAGTCCAGTTAAATCGATCTCATCGAGCAGAGCCTGGCCGCTATGTTCTTAGGTAGACAATGAAAAATCCGCATGGATATTTGGAACATAAACTTAACCCTCTCCACGTCTACTGCCGCCTGGTTCGTATAGTGGGGAAAAGGGTAGCTAAGAAAATTGGAAAGTGGTACGAAAAATATTTCACAAAGATAGTGTATTTGTAGGAGGGGACATGATATTTCTTATAGCCATCGCGTGTTTCGTGACAGCGCTACTTATAGATAAATTCTTACACGATCAATACCGGAGGAGACATGAAAATCACAGAGATAGAAAATGGGCTCAAGGGAATCGAGATACTGAATAGGTATAAGGATGAAACACAAACTAAGGTTGATAAACTCGTTGCGTTGATAGTACAGAGGGACTTCCCGATCCTGGCTAAATATATACATTGCCCTTTCCATTGGGAATGTGAAGAGAGTCCATTTGGTTGGTGTGTATATGATGAGAATATTGAAGGGCTAGAAACTGATTCATGTTGGAATTATTGTCTCTATTGTAATAAGCCATATGAGAGGAAATAAGTCATGGCTAAACCAACCTATACCGTAGTAACCATCTACGAATGGCCAGAATCACAAAACTGTATGGACTGTAAATATGGAGAATATATAGTTTCACCAGCATTCAACAAATCATGTTCTTTATGTTTTCTATGCTGCCCAAAAAACAACGGGAAATACTGCCCGAGAAAGGATAAAAAGGAATGAGAGCCGAAACAGTTAAAAAATTAATCCCTATCTTCATCTTTCTCATATGCATAATACCGCTGGTATGGCCCAGCAACTGGCCCATCATTTATCCCAAGGGTTGGTGGAAAATAACACTGAAACTTCCCACAGGGAAATCCCTGGTGCAGGAGGAAAAGAAACCACTCCCAGTCTTTAAACTCTCGCAGGGTATGCTTCATATATCGCCGGGAGGAAAACACACATTCGGTACTATTAAAAGAATAGTGAAAAAAACTGATGATGTTCTTATTTGTTTAGTTGGTATAAATAAAAGAGAAATAGTGATCCCGGTAGAATACGGAACTTGGATAGATCTTGAAGATATTCTTAAGCAAGAATGGATGCAGGAATTTAGGATGAGCTGGGATTAGAGGAAGACATGCTTAAACATGATATCGTAGTTATTACATTGGGTTGTATGGCAATCGGTAGTGATCTCGGTTTATTTACCGCTATCGGAATCTGGCTTATTGCAATAACAATGTATACAAAGAAATAACAGAAAGAAAGTGCCGTCCTCTCTGCTTCGTATGTAGAGGGGATGACAGGAGAATTTATCAGTATTAGTAAATCTATGAAAGGAGGTAATAACCATGATAAACTTAACAGTGATGGAAGTCAGACTGGGCCAAGACCCGGTACTCAGGTACACCACAGGCGGAACAGCAGTGTGTAATCTCAGCGGCGCTAACAACATCAAATACAAAGATGTAGAATATACCAACTGGTTTCCGATCGTATGCTGGAGAAATTTGGCAGAAATAGCCAGTAAATTCCTGAAGAAGAGTTCTCACATAAACGTTGTAGGTAGACTTGCCACCCGTGACTGGGTAGACAAAGAAGGCAACAAACGTTATGTAACAGAGATCCGCGCCAATGAGATCTCCTTTCTCGATAAGAAGACTGGAGAGACTGTGCAGGCCAAGGATGATGCTGGGCCAGAAGCTGCTTCTCAGGAAGTTGCTCCGTTGAATGATGGCCCTGATGATGATATTCCGTTTTAGTAAATCCTGCTGGCAGTGGCTAGAGCCGATATGACCCACAGCTCTTTAGCTCCCGGGCTATTCGATCCGCTTCTGCCAGTAGCATAGAATAGCCTCGAGCCCGGGCTTTAGGGGATGAATAACCCAGGGCTCTTCAAAGGTTGACCCAGGTACCCAGTAGCATATGGGCTACCTATAATCCATAAGGAAGGAGGTGAAAACCATATGCGTAAGTTATTTATAGTACTGAGTATAGTCGCACTGCTCTTTTGTGCTACCGTAGTTATGGCAGCTGACGTGCTCATTGATACCAAGGTGGTTAGTAATACCTTAGCGCTCGATAAGAACGGTAATGAGTATAACAGAATCATCGTCAATGAAGTCCGGACGTTGAATGGCGTCGAGTACACTGTAGGAGTAGCCGTGATGAGTTTCCAGAGTACTGTTAAAACGACCAAGGGGATCAAGGCCGGTGATCCGATTAAAGCAATATGTATGGCCAGAGAGTATAAGGGTAATATTTCTTATACGATCCTGAAACTTGTGAAGTAGATACTACTCGGAAACACCTGGTAGGGGGAAGTTCGGTAAAGGCCCTTGATTGAGGCATGCCGGATCTTCCCCCTTTTTTGTTGTGATAACCTTGTGGTGATAAACCCTATTGTTGTAGAAAAAACATTATAACATAGAGCATAAGAATATACAACGAGAAAATATAAAACGTGAGAACACGCAACGAGAGAATATGCAACATACAAAAGAACCCTGGTTGATAGCCACACCATACATTCACTTCCCCAGAGATGACCGGCTCATTTATGCAAAGCCCGAGGGAATCCACGTTACCAAGATCCATATTGCCGAGGTCTTTGAATATCAAAACCACGAAAACCCGCACGGTCCTGTTCTAGCCAATGCTCAGCGTATCATAGATTGCGTCAATGGTTGTAGTTAGAGAATACGTACAGGGATAAAAAATCCGCGAGCGATTCCCGGGGTAATGGAGACTTGTAAAGGATTACTTCTGCATAGAAGAGAGGTACAGCAGATACAGGGAAATTCTATTGATTTCATGAGCGCTTTGGTAGGGGCTATTGAGGATATATCTTTTCGGAGGTGAGGATTGAGTGAGGGAGAGGTTTCTGATGAACATGGAAAGATGTGGAGAGGACGATGAAGTTAGTGTGTGGGGAATATATTATGTACTGGGGGTAGTTTTTTGGGTGGTTATATAGAGAAGAAGAAGGTGGAAAGGAAGAAGAGAATGGAACAGGGGAATTGGAACAAAAACAAGTCTAGTGGAACGGGTGTAAATGATGAAAAAAAACGAAGGGAAAAACGAAGGGAAAAATTAAGTAAAAAAAGGCTCAGATAGGGTCTCGAAATAGTCATAAAATAATAAAAAAAGAGGACGCCCCTGTTAATTTATTATAAACCAACAGAGGCGTATTGAGGATAAAAATTGGAGGTGGATATTGAGGATAATATGAAAGAGAGTCAAAATAACAATAAGATATTAATCACTTACTGTCAAACTGAAAACCGATTTTCTTTAAGTCCCTTCGATTTT
>Ga0207997_1002055_pt1 | contig 10278 bp, 15 predicted proteins | sample AntAceMetag02UKN_FD_184777 | JGI IMG/M metagenome (GOLD analysis project Ga0207997, IMG submission 184777) | Saline lake microbial communities from Ace Lake, Antarctica - Antarctic Ace Lake Metagenome 02UKN (SPAdes) (version 2) | ecosystem: Environmental > Aquatic > Non-marine Saline and...
ATTAAAAGTAAATTAGTTATGGTAGTAGAAGATTCAAATAGTTTATTAAATATCTCTGCACAGAATGACCCAGAAGTTAGTAATTTAGGTAGTAAAGATTCAGTTGCAACATCATATGGTATAACAGGTATTTCAAGGTCTTTTTTAAGTTCTATGAAATTGTTTATGGGTTGGATAATTACAGGGGATGCTGGAAAGGTTTTAGTTTCAATATTTGTAGGAATGTTTGGAATTTTGTCAATATATTTTATAACTAAATGGATTAGGAATGGAATTTAAGATGGAAAAATATAAGGCTATGGTGGATTTTGGAGGAGTAGGTGCAATGTCTTTAATGGAGGCAATAGTATCTGCTGTTCCTGTATTTTTTCCAGTAATGTTATTTGTTCTTTGGATATTTGGAACTGCATCAAGTTACTTTATGATATTAAAAACCACAAATAAAAAAAGGTTTTGGCACTCATTAACTGCAATGGCATTTATAATATTTTTAGCATCATTATTGATTTCTTCAATGAATACGGTAACTACAACCTATCTTAGTGGTTACTGGGTTGGATTCTATATATTAATGGTATTAGGTTCATGGTTTTTCTTAGATATTTATAAATAAATAACCACATTGTAGTTTAATACCACATACTTTTATAAATAATAATTAATAAATAAAATTATGTTAAATCTATTTTTACAATATATTATTATTACAAGGGGGGTTATATTATAATGGTTAGTCCAACAAAAGCAGTTGCTGAAGGAGCAAATCTGGTATTAACTATTGTTATTTATGCTTTGATTATAGGTACTCTTTTAGCTAGTTCAGTATTCACAGTTTTAACAATAATTAACACTACAACCATTTCAGAGCAATATGGTGCTTTCGTGACAGCAGTATTAGCATTCTTAACAATCGGTGGTACAATTATCGGTATCGTATGGTTGCTTAAATATGTTAAAGGTCTTTTTGATAAGAATTCAGGAATATCTGGTATGACTGCATAAAGTTACACTAAGTGTTTAAAGGAGAATAGGCAATCTCTATAACTCAACCTACACGACTATGGTACGCATCATAGGGGGGGTGTAAATCCCCCCTTACAATAATTTATAATACTAATAAAATGGAGGAAAATAAAAATTAATTTTAGAATATCCACACATAAAATAAGTAACATAGCAACAGTATCCCTGCAACTGTTAATAAATTAATCACAACCCTTTGAATTATATTACCTAGCCACCGAAACATTTTCAAACCTCGATATATTAATATTTAATTCCTGGAAGTTACCACCTTCTATCTTATTCTTTATTTCCATTGATGCACTTTTCTCACAATAGCATTGGTAATCCCCTTCTCCCCAACCACAATTTAAACTGATCTCTTTCTTTAATGCTTGGTCTTGCCTTATCATAACAACCGAGAATATAATAAATATAATAATACTTATTGCAGTAACTGGTTCACCATACTTTTTCCAGAACTTTAAAAAATCAAATTCCATATAAACAACAAGATAGAAAAGTATTTAAACTTTATTATTTATTAAATATTATTAGTTAAGAGATAACATATTAACTAATGGGTTGTAAGTAGGAAGGATTTAACATATTGCAATATCTTAAATTATATGTTCCTCTTCGATAAATTTAATTTTATCATTGTTATAAGAAAAACTTACATTGGAGGGCTTTATGCCCTCCTTCATATTTTTAGTAAAGTTTAAATAGTAGTAAATGTTATTAAATGTATGGTGAAACTACAATGGATAAAAATACATTCCTTTTGTAAAAGCATACATGAGAAAAAACTAAAATGCCATCATTAAAATTCTACAATCTGCAAACTAAAGAACCATTTACAACAGACGAATTTGAATTAATAAAGAAAGAAACAGCAAAGGGAACAAGGTATTTTGCAGTTGCAATTAATAGTTCTGGTAAAGAATCATGGCGAATTGTTGGTAAAGATTTCTACGAATTGAATAAAGAGTAATAATTAATTAAATAGTAATATTTAAATAGTAGTAGTCTTTAATAAAGTTATGGTAAATACTAAAGTTTTTTCTATTGTTACAATTAGTTTTCTTTGTTTAAGTTTAATTGGATCGGCTTATGCCATGGATATAACTTTTTTCTATTCAGATAATTGCCCTAATTGTTCTAAAATAAAACCTTTAATGTTTGATTTAGCAAAACAAAGTTATAAAGGTCATTGGAATTTATTTGAAACTTCTAACCAAGAAAATCAATTAGCTTTTCAAAATTATGGGTTTACAGGAGTTCCTGCATTTGTTATTAATACTAATGATAATCGAGAAATAAAATTTATTGGTGCTAATCTTCCTAAACTAAATTGTGAATTAAATGAAATGACAACAAAAGATTGTCCCACATATTCCGCAGATAATTGTATTGGAAGTAGTTGGTTTATAAAATAAAGATGGTGAAAAAAGGATATGAGGTGCTTAGAGGTGGACAAGGTTTTTCTACTAGAACACCTAAAAAAACGGATATAATTATAAGAAGAATAGGAGGAGGAGGAGGAAGAAGTAGCAGAAAAACTTTTACACCTCCAAGTGTTAATGTAAGATTAGGAAAAATGGGGGAAGTTTTTATTAATGGACAAGGTTTTTCGGTTAGACCTTCCGAATTATCAAAATTTATTTCTTCTAAAGGTGGTTTAGTAACTTCAACATTACAAAAACAAATAAAAGAACAAAAAAAAGAACAAAAAAGAATAACAAAACAAAGGGCAGATGAACAAATAAGAAAAGCACAAGCAGAAAAAGTTAAAATAGAAAACTTACGAAGAGAACTTTTAAAAAAAGGTAATCAAGAAAGAACACAGATATTAAAGAATAGAGAAGGACAACGAATACAACGATCAATAGTTAAAAATCGTTCTCAAGATTCAAGAGTAATAATTAGTAGAAACTTAGATACAGGCGAAGTAAGTTACAAATCATATGGTAGACCTGGACAAGGTTATTATGTTCAACAAACTGGCGGGGTTACTATAACAACTTCTAAAGAAAAGAAAATAGATCAAGATATAAAACAAGTTAAAGAAGCTAAAAAGGAAGCAGAAATAGAAGGAAAACCTACAGGAAAGTTAGACAAATTATTAGTTTCATTAGAAAGTAAAAAGGATTTATTAAGAAGTGGTGGTGCAGGTAAATTTTCTTCAAGAATATTTGACCCTGAAAGAGAAATGTTATCGGCATTAACAGCCCTAAGCACTATTGTGGTTAATGTTATCGCATTTAGAGATTTACCAAAAACAGTTAAAGCAATAGTTAAAAATCCTAAGATATTAAAATCAATACCTTCAGCAGTTAAGGGAAGTGTTATAGATTTTGGAAGATTGATTAAAGTATCTCCAAATGAAGCAATAGTAAAAATAGGAACTGAATTATTACTACTTAAAGGAACTGGAAAGATTGTAAGTAGCACAGGTAAATTAACTGGAATGGCTACAGCAAAATTATCTACTAAATTTGTAGGAACTGCTAAAGTTGGAACTGCATTAAAGGTTACAACTAAAGCAGGTAGAAAGATTGATTTAGATATTGTTGGAAGAATAGGTAGCAAAGGATTACCTAAAGAAACTATTGCTAAACAAGTTTTAAGGGCAGGTAAAAAGTCAACAGGAGTTTCAGCACAGGCAGATGAATTGGTTAAGTTCGTTAGAAGAAAAAAGTTAATTAAAAAACCATTAGGAACTACAAAAACAGGACAATCTGTAGAAGAAGCATTATCTAAAACAGGGAAAAAACTTTTAAATAAATTTGATGAAGGTAAAATAACTTCAAAAGAAGTAGTTCAATTAGATAAACTAATTAAACAAAAAGGAGGGGGTGGAATATTAGAAAGAAGTTTTTTTGTTGATCCAGCAGCAAGAGTTAGACCCAGTAGGTTAGGTATACAAAAAGAAGCAAGTATCACAGATATATTTAGTAGAGATTTTACTTTTAGAAAACAAAAACCACAGATATTAGTTTTTGATAAAGTTCAAGTTCAAAAGTTCCCTAAAGGTTTTGAAAAGATTGTATCAAAATTAAAAAATAAGAAAACATTATCAAGTACGGAAGCAGATAAACTTTTACAATTTCAATTAAAGAAAAGTGGAAAGTTTAAACCATTAGGTTTTATTTCAGGAGAAGCAGAGCTTACTCTTGCTGCTGGAGAAGTTATTAAGAGAGTTAAGAAGATAGGGGTTACTCTTGTTAGTGGTAGAAAGGTTAATATTATTGAAGCAAGAGTTATAAAAACAACGGGAAGATTTAATAATTTATTAAAGAAGTTTCAGAAAGGAATAAAATTAACAAGTAAAGAAAAGAAAGAATTGAATAGATTATTAAAAAGCAAAACAGGATTTAAAGGAGGACTTTCGAGTAGAAAATTATCAACTAAAAGAGTATCTATTAAAAAGATTGGTGCGACAACATTATCAAGAACCTCTAGAGGGATAAAAAGAGTAAAGAAAATAAGCAGGGTTGGTAAGATTAGTAGAAAAACAAGAAGAACTATGAGAATAAGTAAAATTTCTAGCACTTTTAAATCAAGTAAATCAAGTAGGAAAGGAAAACCTAGTAAAAGTAGAAGAGGTAAACTAATTAAACTAGTTTCTAAACCTAGCGGAGGTAGAGTAATAAGACGAAGTAGAAAAGGTAAACCAATTAAACCAATTAAACTAATTAGACCCATTTCAACAAAAGGATTTAAACAAAAGAAACTATCTAAGAAAATCCTTGTATTCCTTGTTAAGGTAAAAAGGAAAGGTAAGATTGTAAACTTAACACCTAAACCATTAAGACTTAATCATGCAAAAGATTTATTAGCTTACAAAGTAGACCATCATTTAATTAGAAGTGGTTGGTTTCAACCAATAGGAAAGGCTAAGGTTGTAGTAATCCCACCAAAGAACATTCTCGGTTATTACAATAGAGTAAAACATAAGTTAAGACCTTATCGAATTAAGGATAAACGAAAAAAGATGATCCTAAATGGATACATAGAGAAGAGACCTTATATAATTGATCAGAAAAGTGAGAAGCTTGAGCTAAAATTATCTCGTAAGAAGAAAAGTTAAGAGAATAACTAGGAGAAAACAATCTAATCTAGCAAAATTACAATAAGAACATCTCCAAGAACCAAACGCACTTTGTATTTTCTACCATTTTGTTTATACGATAAATTAGTTAATTTATGAAATACCTAATTACGAAACATTCCCCATACTAAGTTTTGTTTTGACTTTATGAACATAACCTAAAGAAACATATTTCTTATTCCTAGACTTATCCCAGTAATAAACTTGTCTTGTTATTTCTCTTAATGGGGTATCTAATTCAATTAACTCTTTTATCTGTTTATCAACATGTTTTAATCCGGGTCTCCCCCATTTATTCCCTAAATGATTTTTATATGCCATCAAAATTCTTTCAGATTTTCTTTTAGATTCCATTTCTGCAAGAGAACCAATCAAACCTAATAAAAAATCCTGAATTGTTTTACCTAAGCTTCCATCTATGTTAATTGCTTCTAACCAACTCTCTTTAACACTATGAAGTTTAATACCATAGTTCCTAAGGGTTGTAACATCTTCTAACAAAGTATCCCTATTCCTAACCCACCTATCCAATGCCCAAACAATAACGGCTTGTATTTCTCCTTGTCTTGCCCTTTCTTTAACTTCATTGTATTTTGGTCTATCTATTTGTTTATAACCTGAAAGTTGTTCTAGATATATATTACCTATCTCATAACCTTTTCTTTTAGCAAACTCTAAACACTCTTGCTTTTGTTTCTCTGGGTGTTGTTCTGTTGTTGAAGTTCTTAAATAGATGTCTGCTTTCATCTTAATAACATCAATCCTACAATAACAATTAGGATTATCACAATTGATTTAATTAAGTATTTATTAAAAGAGTTCATTTGATTTAAGTTTCTTTTGACCTTGTTCAATCAAAGGATTAAGTAATTTATTCTTTAGTAATAAGAAAGATATCTTTTCAAAAGTATCTTCTAAATCTGAAAGCATCTCATAAAAATTATCAGTTAGTTCACAATAACTCTCTCCACTTTGTTCTTGACAAACCTTAATGAAGTCATCATCTAACCTTTTAGTTTTCTGTGCTTTTCTTATTTCATATTCACAAGACTTCAAAAACCTTAAGAGTTCTATAAGTTTATTATAATCATTGTTTAATTTTTCAAAAGGTGGTTTAGATACATCATCTTCTAAATACTGTTTATCATAATCATTCTTAGCATTGAAATATATTGAATGTCTTGTTAAGGTAATCATTTCTTTTAATGTAGATATAAGTAAACTTAATCCTCTAACTTGATGAACTTCAAGAGCATCAATATTGATAGCATACTTTTCAGAAGGAACTAATATTCTACAATCAATACGATTATTCCATTCAGGAAGTTGTCCATTATTACATTGCCGTAAACAATCCCTATATCTTATAACAACTTCCAGGATTAAATTTTCTTTTAAGTCCTGTGGTTTTAGTTCCACATTTAATTTAGCTTGTTTATCTTGTGTTTCCATTGTTTATTGTTTTGACATCCTTCTATTATTGTTATTATGATTTAAATCCACAACTACATAAATTAAGTTAAACGCGTGTGTAGATATGGGGAATGAACCATACAAAAGAATGCTAAATCGACTATTCCTATTATGATTATATGCATATGTGTGTATCATTCTATAAATTCCCCCAATGTATATCCTTTCTTCATTGCTAATGCCTTGTTCTGATGTATTGCACCTGCTGTAATGCCCAAAATTACCTCTGCTTCTTTAAAGGTGTGGCAACATATACACTTCATGACCCTCTCTTGTGATTCAGTTAGGGGTTTTCTCTGGGGTTCTTCGAACTTTGAAGTCATACTCTTACCTGAATTATCAAATTTCTCTAATGATTGCATTATATTTTTATTCAAATTATCTGTAAATGCTTTCTTCTTCTCCTCATAAGCTACAATTAAATCATGAGAAGGTTTAGGAACATCCCAATAGAATAACTTCTCATGATTATTGTTTCCTTCTTCATTCTTAAAGGATATAATCATTTGTTTTATGTATGGTGTTGCCTTGAAATCAGAATATTCTATATATCTTGGTTTCAATCTACAAGTATTATTATTAGTATTAATACTAAGTGTTTCAAACCTTCCATGAAATAGTCTTCTTGTTGATTTATCTAAGAGCGATTCGAAGGGTGTGCAAAAGAATAGGCTAAAGTTCTTATGCCTGAATGTTGTAACCAATAAATTAAAAACCTTATTAGCAACAGATTGAAAATCCTTAGAACTAATAGAAGCTTGAGGTTCATCAAAGATAATGGTTGAACCCCTTTTCAATTCTCCACCATTAATAAGTTTCATTAAATCTGTTAAATTAAAAACAATATTGTCGGCAGTAAAAGGAACACCAGACATCTTACTCATAATCTCTGCAGTAGAAATGGCAGTCCATGTTTTCCCACTTCCTGTTTTTCCAATAAATGAGATTAAGTTATTGTTATTCTTTCTCATAACTCTTGCGTTCATCCACCTACACCATGAATGTTTTTTATTCTTCCCTTTATAGATAACTCTTGGAACTCCCATTAATCTTCTTCTCTATCTTCAACAGTATCATCATCCTTATCTTTATCTTCTCCAAAGATACTAGACTTCAAATAATCTACTCTTTTCAATAAACTATTTAATCCTCTAAACAAAACCTTTGCGTGTTTAACTTGAAGCATCAATAACATCTCATTTCTTTTATCTTCAGATAATTCTTTTAGTTTTTCTTTATAGATTTCATTCTCAACCTTTTTTAATATTTCAAAACCAAACCCAATAATCCAATCAATCTCTTTATCAAAAATATCTTTCATCTTTTTATCAAAATGTGCTTCAAGAACATAAGATAAGTTTTCAATAGCACCAATATATGCTAACCTTAAATCCTCCGTTTCGACAAAGGTTTTTACATTATCCAGAACTAAAATTCTTTCAGTTGATTTTAGTTCATGTGAAGAAATTTCTAATATCTTCTTAACATGACTTAAGATAATATCCTTAAATTCTAAACTATTATTGTTATCATTTTTATATGCCATTAACTATACCCTCGATTTCTATTACTATAATCATCATCATTAGATTGTAAGCTTTCTTGACCCCTTACACTCTGGTGAGTTTGTTTATTTTCTGAACCTTCAATACTTCTTGAATAATTTGCTTGTATTCTTGTCCATAATTCTAAAAATATCTTATGATTTTGAAGTTTCATATTATATTGTGCATCAAAATCACCATACCTACCATACCTATATTCAGCAATAGATTCAAATAAATGTGCAATTACCTTATACACTGCGCTCATATAATCTCCAAAACTATCCTTTCTTATCCATCCAAGCTTAATATCTGTTGCTAAATGGCTTTGTGCAGTCCTTAAAATGTCTTCTGCCTCTTCATCTGTGAAACAATGCTTGTCTTTTCTTTTAGTTAGCCACTTTTGTTCTTCTTTATTCCACACCTCTTTTAATCCCCTAATACTTCTTTCTAAATCCTTATATTGATTCTCCAGGATAAAATGATGGAAACTTTCAGGTTTTTGTGCAGGTTGTATTCCCACTTCATCATCATAGTTATTAAAATTAGTAAAATCATCACCAAGATCATCATTTAAATCATCTTCTTCTTCTTCTTCATCAATACCATAAGCAGTATCTACGGGTTTATTATTATTCAAATTAAACTTTTTTTTGTTTATATCTAGTTTATTTTGTTTCTTTTGACCATAACTATCTAATTTATCTCCTATGTTAGAAGTTCTCCCTTTAAATTTATTAAGAAATTTACCCATTGATTTTACCTGCAAATTTATCCATATTTTTAGCAATTTTATTTGCAACAAGTAAGGGTTCTAATAATGGTTCATATCTTGTTAATATCTTATATAAAAATAAACCCAAGATATTAACAATTAATACCCCAAACAAAATCTTTTCAGAATTAATAAAAAAAGTGGCTATTAAAACAATAAGATTTAGGTATAATAAATATTTAACAATAGTTTCTCTACTTTGTTTAGGATTAATATTTGCCATTATTTATATTTAGAAAATAACTCTTTATTATCTACATTATCATCAATATGTAATACCTTGCCTTTATTAAAATCTTCAATTAGTTCTAATTCTTTTCTTTTTCTTTTGGATAATTTAAGAAGTTTCATTTATTGGTGTTGGTATTGGATTTTTATTTATTATTTCTTGAATATTTTGATTTTTATATATCTCTTTCATCATAGGTAATATCTCTAATTTTTGCGTATTTACTGTTGCTTGGACAACATACATTGCTTCTGCTAAATTTTCCATTGCAATAGCTTCTGCAAGTTCTTTTTCTGCATTATATTGTTGTGCATCCCCCCATTTAGATAACCCTACAAGAACAATAACCATTCCAACAATTAATGCAGTAAATATTAAAGCATATTTTGCTACGGTTGCCCATTCAACCCTTTTATTAACTTTATTTATATTTTGGAAGTCTGCTTTTAGATTACTTCTTTCAATATCAATTTCTGAATGTTTCGCAGAAACATTTACACTATTTTTATCAGGATCAAAAAATTCTCCTTTATTTGTATAAATTCTATTGTTTTTATCTAAAATAATTGAAAATTCATTTTCCCCAGAATATTCATCTAATTCTGGTAATAAATAACCACCCAATAATGGTTTTTCTAATTCAAAAACCTCTGCTTTTTTAATTAAAGGGAATCTCCTCATATTCAAATAAATTGGCTCACTTAAAAGATTATTTTGTAAAACTCTTCTAACTTTTAATTTATGTGTCCATTGAGTTTTCTTTTTTTTCCTTAGTTTAATTAAATAAACAACTAATGCAACAGAAATAAGGGCAACAACGGGCAATAATACCCAAGCATATTTTAAAATATTTCCAAAACTACCCCCAATCATATCTCCTGCAGGTGCTAGAACTTCACTAATCGCCATCTTCAAAACCCTCCACAGAATCATCTACTACACTAGATTGACTTACTTTTTTCTCATAAGCAATTTTCTCAATCTTTTCTGCATTTTTAACCTTTAAAGAAAAACTTTTAACTTTTTTATCATTAATATTCTCAACCATCTTATTAATTAATAAATATTAATACTATTTAAATGTATTTAATTGTTTAATTATCTTTTAACCTTCATTGGAATAATAAATAATCCAACCATC
>Ga0207997_1002056_pt1 | contig 10276 bp, 8 predicted proteins | sample AntAceMetag02UKN_FD_184777 | JGI IMG/M metagenome (GOLD analysis project Ga0207997, IMG submission 184777) | Saline lake microbial communities from Ace Lake, Antarctica - Antarctic Ace Lake Metagenome 02UKN (SPAdes) (version 2) | ecosystem: Environmental > Aquatic > Non-marine Saline and Alkaline...
TATTCAATTATGTCTGCGATATCAGTTACCACATACATAATGTCAAGAGATTGTTTTACAACAGGATTGAATCCGTCAACAAAAAATTCACGTTCAACAATCGGATTCTCATTAATATATAACCCAATTTTACAGGGAACGCCACGAATTGTTTTCTGTTCAATATGTTGTACTATAGATTGTGGATTATAACGCATTTCATTTCTCCATTCTCTGGGATAGGTATTAATCATTTTCTGATTATATGCGTGAAGATCGTAACCATAATATTCTGATTCACTATCGTTAACATCAACCCTACCAAATTCTGCAACTACATCATAACTTCGTTTTGACAAGGTTTTCTGTAATCTCGTAATTGCTCTGGGAAGAATATCTCTGATATCAATCGAATATCTTGTAAAAGGATTAAACTTATCAGCATTAAACATTTTTTCACATAACAAAACATTGCCTTGAGACAGTGAAAATCTAAACACGTTATTATATTCCTTTTCGTTCATTTTATTTTTTTTTGATTGTTAGTAACTATTAGCAAATATAGCGAGAATACCTCAAAGATGAAAGGATTTTTACGATCTAATTTTATGTTTCTTGTAATACTCAGTAAGCAACTGTTTTTCATTCATGATTACAGTGTAAAAGGGTTCAACATACTGTGGAAATGTGCTGCCATAAATACTTAAAAACTCGTCTTCAATCATCAAATTATAAAGGTTTTTACTTCCCCTATCCTCTGGAGATAATGGGATTTCAAGTTGTAACAGTTCTTCTTCTGCTTGTTCATTAAGCATCGGTTCTCTAAGATTAACCAATTCGAAATTGGTTTTTAGCCTTTCGATACCATCAGGACTAATAATGTTTTCAAGTGCCTTTAATGGTTTCTTTTTATTCTGAACCCGTTCCTGATTAATTTCATCAGCACGTCTACAAACATCCTTCACACTTAAAGTTTTGAATCGGAGTTCTGGAAACTTATTCACAAGACCCTTTTCCTTGATTCCACCAACACCTTTAATATTATCGGCATCATCACCACAAATGATTTTCATTACTAATGCATTACTATAATGATGATTGAAATGCATCAAGTAATTTGTTTTCGTTACTGGTTGGTCGATATTCGGAAAGATTATTGTGAGATTCAAATCAAGTAGTTGTGCGAAGTCCCTGTCATTTGAATAAATAAAAAGTTCTTCTTTATTGTTGTGTTCCAAACAATATGCTGCAATCAGGTCATCGGCTTCGATATCATCGACTTCAATCTGTCTCATAAAAAGTTCTTCAGCATACGCCTGTATTCGTTTTCTTTGCTTCAGAATCGACTCTTCTTTTGCTTTTTCTCTGCGAAGTTCAGCAGCATTCATCTCAATTCTATCATGCCATTTTTTTGATACTCGATTGGCTTTATAAGCCACATCAATTCGGTAACGATAGATGCCAGCACCAAATACTCCGTCCCAACAAATAATCACTTTGTTAATCATATGGTCTTTAATTAATTTTCTGGTAGTGGTCATAAATTGATATAACCCCCCACAATGACCAAAAGATTGAGTATATGTATCTTTTGCACCATGAAATGAACGCTTTAATAAATAATTCCCATCAACCAATAATGTACGTGTTCTCATAATCCCACACTTAAATAAATTTTATTTAACCAATTATTTCTATATGCAATCATATATGCACTTCCACTATTTTTTTGAAATTCAATCCTTTTCCTATATTTAATTGCTTCTTCAATACATTTATCAATAGTCCAATAACCATTTGGCTTACGACCATTAATCATATATTTTTCAAAATCTTTAAGCCAATTATTTTTATATGCAACACTATATGCAGTGGGTTCATGTTTTTTTACCTCTTTTTTTCTATTATAAAATTTAAATACTTTCTTACATTTTTCATAATTCCAATAACCATATGGTTTTATTTTTATTAACATATGTTCACATACCTCATCTAACCATCCATATTTAACTGCTGCTTGATATGCACCACCATTTCTTTTAGAAAAATCAGTTCGATTTATATATTTTAATCCTTCTTCAACACATTTTTCTTTTGTCCATTTACGCACGCTACCAATACTACCTGTTTTGGATTGATTTAATATCATCCAACCATCTTTTAAATATTTTTCAACGTAAAGGTTTTCCGAACGAACCGCTTTATTCACATCAATAAAGTCAGTTACTTGTTTAAATGTTGGGTGAAGTCCTGTTTTTTCAATGTGTTTGGTTACTGAATCTGTTTTACATTTTTCCCTATCATGTTTCCTTCTTTCAATATTATATGTTATTCCAACATATACGTAATTATCCGAAAATTCATAAACATATACACATTTTAAGTATCGATGTCCAATTTTTATCATATGTTGACAAATTTCATCAATCCATTTATGATTTAAAGACGCATCATATGCACCAGCAGATTTTGTTCTAAAATCATGTTTTGTTTCATATTTAAGTGCTTCAATCCTACAATTCTCCATCTTTTGCCAATATCCAACAGGTTTAATTGTTGGTTTAATATGTTTTGTAATGTTAGTTAACCAATTATTGGACTTTGCAGAATTATATGCACCACCTGATTTTCTTTTAAAATCTGATATTCTACTATATTTAAGTGCCTCAACTCTACAATTAGATAAAGTCCAATAGTTTCTTGGTTTTCTTGTTTTCATTAATTTTAATCGGTTTTTTCTTCAATACTTGGACTTCTCTGAACAAGTTCTTCCTCGAATGACACATTTCCTTCACCATCAATTGCTTTAGATTTGAATTCCAAATCGTCCGCTATTAAATTATCATCTTCAAATTTATTACGGAAATAAAGAATATTATTTTTCTTATAAGCGGTTTCATGGTCTTTATCGCCATAAATAAATCCATGTGGTGTTGAAATGATTTTCCCTTCCAAAGAAATACCACCCCATTCTCCATCAATATGATTTTTGGCAATATTAACTTTATTTTCAAATCCAAAATTCAAGTCACGTCCTTTACTAGTTGCAGTTACTCTACGTGTTCCATGCGTAATAATCCCACCAAAATGATAAATCATACGTGCACCAAAGAAAAAAGTTTCCCCACCTTTATGTTTAACAACTTTATTCATACTATCATACCAAATTTTCTGAACAGCAGCAAGTGTTATAACATATTCATTATCAATCCTACGACTATCAGGTATATTATTGTTAAGTAGTGACATAAATGCTTTTTCATATGCACCTGCATTCCATAAATTATTATCAGTAGTGTCTTTTTCAAGCGCATTGATCGTTTTGATACAGTTTAATGTACCAATTGAATCAATGGCAATGAATATATTAACAGGTAGATTGCCACTTTTTTGTTGATCAATGAAATAATATACCGCTTTTGCAAGGTCTTCAATACTGGCTTCTTTTCGGTCTTTATCTTGATGTTTCCCGAAATTTTCGAGAAGAAATTTATTATTCACCAGAATGTAATCACCGTTCCAATCAAAACCCATAAGAGTTAAACGTTTATTTCCAATATCAATATTATTTTCGGTATCAATAATAATTGGTAAATCACCTATCTTCTGAGCATTAACTATTGCACGCATCAAAGCCGTTGATTTACCAGTATTACTGTATCCACGGAAAAGTGTTACATATCCCTTGGGTACACCGGGCATGCCAGTTGCTTCTTTCAGTGCGTCATCGATTGGAATCCATTGAAGTAGTTTAGATGGAACTTTCTCCGCACCTATTTTCTTTTTGAAATCATCGAGACTAAATTTCTTTTTGGGTGTTGGTTTGCGTACCGCATTGCTGGGTACATCTGTCTTCTTTGCCATATTTTTGATTATAAAGTATTTCTAATTCATTTATAAAATCCAAATGCTTTTCTTTTGTATCTAAGGTCACACCATCTTTCGATTCAAACATTAACGTCTCATTATTTAAAATTAAGTGTCGGTGTATGAATCGATGGAGTTTCTTATCTAAAATAATAACATCCTCAATTAAATTATAGTTCCAATGATGTGAATTTTCATCTGAAGATAATTTAAGGTCACGAGCAAGATTTTTATATTTTCCATTTATGTAAGGTTTCGATTTTTTTATCTCCTGCTGTCTGTTATTATACCCTAACCGATGATATTTTTCGAGACTTCTTAACCTTTCCTTCTCACACCATTCTGGGTCGTTTTGACGCAACTCCTTTTCTCTTAAATCACCCAGTTCTTTACAACATGTTTTACATTTATTTAAATATCCATCCCGCATTTGGGGATGGATATAAAAATCATCTAACTCTTTATCATTTCCACATCTGATGCATTTTTTCTGCATATCGTAAGTAGTTGATTGTCAAATACATCAAAATGGCAAATCATCGTAATCCGACCCCGACTCCGAATCAGAACTTTCTGTTACAGGTTCTGTTACGGGAGCAATTTCTACAGGTGCTTCAGTAACTGGTGTTTCAGGAGTAGTTTCTACAGGTGCTTCAGCAACTGGTGCTTTCTGAGCAAGAGTTTCCTTACCAATATCACTTGCATCATCATTGAACTCACCAACTTTTTCAGGTGTAATATTACTGATTGTTACACGTGGTAATTCTTCTGTAATCAAATCACTCGCTTGTTCGAATTCCTTATTATCACTGTCGAGATTCAAGGTACGAGTATTAGCTTTTTCTTCTAAATCTGGACGACCCGGGAACACCCAATGTCTGTTCGTCTGGTCAGTATCTTCCCAATAGGGATTACTACCACCAGCACACATTTCGAGAAACTCGTATGGTGTGGTGTTAGGTGCTTTTTTTGGAAGAAATACATCTCTCCAAGTAATGTCGTCATCAAGCCATGCTTGCATAACTTGTGGGTCGGCATGAAGAACTGATTTACCTTTGGCAGTAATAGCGGAAATCGCTTTGTACACATGTCCGTTGAATTCACTGTCCGTCATAATAATATTCAAGTCAGTTCCAGTAGCAGCATCACTAAAATCGGCTTGTTGACTTGTCATATAATCTTCCAAGATAGGAAGTATTTTGTCAAGCGTTCCCTGATTTTTGTAATTATGCTTGAATCTCCAGAACTTAACTCCGTCCTTTTCCAGTCCTTTGTCGATACCTCTGACGATGTAGAATTTCTTGGCTTCCCATTTAATGGCTTCCTTGTAAATTTCATCGTTTTTGGCTTTAACCACCAACTGCAAGTCATTCATACTATCCTTCTTAATTCCTTTGAGAGAAGGGTCTTGTTTTGCAAGCCATTCCTTATGTCTTGCACATAAAGGACATGGTGCAGGTACGAGCATTGGAGCACCATTGTTATCCAATAAAGGTTTTCCATCAGATCCCAATTTCGGTACTTTAGGGTCATTGTGTGCGGGACAATAAATCACAGTTCCGTGCTTTTTCTTACCACCAGCAGCATTAGTAGTAATGACATGAAAAAATGCTTCATCAATGTGCTTTCTACCTGCTTTTGGGGGGAGAATTCTGAAAATCTCTTTAGCTTTTCGTGGAACGAAATATTTCGCTAAACGATCTTCACGTGATTTTTTGTTTGTTACTTGAGATTGTTTTCTTTGATAGTCCGAAAACATAGACTTTAATTGTGACAGGTTTTGACCCGTCTGATTCTGATCTTCCATTTCAATTTGGTTTTACAGTAAAGTTATTTTTCAATTATAAATTCTGCTACAAATATAGCTTTCATTCATCATAAATACAAGCCTTTTTAAAAAAAATCGTAAGTTTTTTGATTAATTTGGTGATAGATTGTTAGAAACAACGGTAAATGATAAAGTTTGTTTATTTTCGTAATAATCTCCGTTTTTCATTCTTATCTGTAAGTAATAATCTTGAGGTATTAACCAAGATGTGTCAAGATTGAATTCATATCCAGCACTTGTTCTATCTGTACTTGTGAAGGGTATTACATTAATCTCATATTTTTCACCAACAGTTGTAAATACCCTGTACTCGATATCCAAAGGCAAGAAATTATTTTGATTTGGATATAGTTCTTTTATTGTTAGTTTAACTTTTCTCACATTACCAGCAGTAAGTTTCTCTTTTTCAGATATTCCCCAAAAATAAAAGAAATAATTAGTGAAATCTATTTGATTTGTTTGATCAAAGGTATAGAATTTCTTTTGTGAAATCAAATAAAATTCACCAACATGTTGATTTTCCCTACCATTAATAATGATATTCCACTCATCTTTGAATATAACAGCATCAGGATAATTTTCTGAATCAACATTTAATGTGATTTTATATATGCCTTTACTCACATTCACAATAGAAGTACCAGTAAGTGTATCCATCAAATTATCTTCATGGTCATATATCTTAACATTTGACACGCTAATGTCTTGTAGAATACCACCAATATTAACATAGAGGTATAATTCATTATCCTTATCCAAGTAAAAATAATTTCGGTCATCAACAATTGTATCATTAACTACGGTTTCGATATATGGTTCATACCAAGTATTGGTATTCTTGGCATGAAACGCAACTGATTGTGTAAATTCAGTTAATACTTCTTCAAGTTCATCAGGAAACTTAATTCCGAGTCCATATGAACTTCCAGTATAGCCAGTAGTCCCTGTTAACCCCTGAACACCCATTTCGGTAAGTCTTTGGTTGATATAAGCCGTGATGTCAATATCTATATTTTCACTACCAGTCTCAAACTCCTGTGTACCAATTATCTGTGTTATACCACTTTGATATGAACCACCGCTTACTGTCCAAGGAACATCTGTTTTTCTATCTGTCCAGTTAGATGCTTGAGTAACAATATCAGGATATACTATATCACCATAAATAAAATCATAACCACTTCCCTCATCCCAATCTTCATCGATATTAAACACATCTAAATCAAAACTACTGGCTCTCTCAATTGTATTCGAATAACTTTTCTTTCCAAGATATTGTTGAGCGTAACTAATTGTATTAGTCATCTGTAATGTGTGTGTCATTCCAGTATTTGGAATTATGAACCCATTATTGATTTTATCGACTAAATCCAATAAATCAACATCAAAAATAAATCTGGTAATCCTTTCCTGAAGCGAACCATAAGACACCTCAGTAACAGGGTTCTGAGAATTATTAGTTAGATTAGCACTAATTAAAGTCGTATTTTTTTTAAAATAACTCCTAAATGTTGACATCAATCTATTTTTTCTATAAATACTCATAAACAAAAAAGACTACACATGGTAGTCTTTTTAATTATTCAAATAATAGATTAATTATTTAATATTGTGTTTAATTAAAATCTGTACAGCCTCTTTTTTTGTCATACCTTCATTAATTCTATTTTTTAATACAAGTCTTGCTGTTTTAACTTGTTCTTCGGTAATGGCATGTGCACTATCATTATATTTGTCTGCAAATGCTTGGGCATCATCAATATTATTAAATTTTTCAAGTACATCAACATCTTCTGGAATGTTATTTTCGTCTTCAACATAAGCAGACGAACCATCATATACCACAACATGTTTATTCAATGCTTCACTAAGTTTCTTCAAGAACTGTATATCACGAGTTGCGATTTCTTTCTCACCACCTTGTCCCTGTAACGTCACCCCACCATTTACTTTATTTCTTACAGTAAATTGATTACCTTCACCATCACCATAACGGTCTCCGATTTCTCCAGTATATTCGTCCATATCCTCTTCTTCTTCCAATGCTTTATTTACACCCTTTGCTCCAGTATTTTGTTTTGATAAATCTTCTTCAGTACCGTCTGAGTCTAATACATCTGCCAATGGATGCTCAGCAGCGTAATCAAATTCTTCGCTGGCATAATCAGCAATATTATGTGGTTTGTATCCAAGTAATTCATCGGTTGTTTCTTCGTCTTCAGGAGTTTTATCCATCATACCTTCTACTGGTTCTTCAACACCAGCTTCTTTTTCCATTTTATCGAGACGTGTGTAATAATCAGGAATCTCGGTAAGGTGATCCATAGCGATTTCCAAAGCCACTTTAGGATCATCAGTGTGTTCCATTTCAATACCCATACCTATCATAATTTGTTGAGAATTAAATTCTGAAATATGTTCATCATCAGCTAACCCACCATCAATAATATCATTCTTTTCTGTATCAACAACCTCTTCACCTTCAGCAATTTCGTCTTCAGGATTTCCCCAATATTCTTGAGGAATTTCAGATTCTTCACCAAGTTTTACCACAGATTGTGGTTTTTTCTTTTTCTTAGGCATTTGATTCTTTGGTTTGAACTTCTTACCCATTTGGTCTGGATAATTTTTTGCAATAGTATCCACATCTTCATCCATACCATCATTTTCCCAAATTCCCTCTACTCCTTTAGGAATTGCTCTTGTTTTTTCAACTGGTTTTACGTTGCCCTGTAACCCATTAACTTCGTTTTCAATATCAATTGCAGTTGGTGCTTCGTTGCCAGCAGCAACAAGATTATCATATGCCTGACTAAAAACTGCTTGTTGTTCAGGACTTGCTTCTTCACCACCACCATCAACTTGGTCGTATGAATCAATATCAGTACTTCCATCATCACCACTGTCTTGAGGTAAGTTATCCGTACCATAATCTGGAGGTAATGCCAATAAGTCTTCTTCTTCAGCACTATCTAAATCTAATTGATCATATGGGTCTTTTGTTTGAGTTTGGGTATATTCGTTATCCACATAATCTTCCGTTTCAGATAAACCCAATTTCTTTTTCACTAAATCTCTGACTTTTGCAGCACTACCATAATCTTTTTTCAACATTGCCACATGTGGTTTTCCCTCATATGTTAAATCAATACGAAATTTATCACCAACTGTCAAAATACTATTAATCTCAACACCAATTTCTTTTAATGCATCGGTAAGAATGTATTGATTAGTAACACCCATTTCCTTTGCTTGTGGGTATAAATATCCAGCACCAGCAGCACCGGGCGTATGAAGCAACGAATTTAAATTTTCACTATAACCCTCAACTTCACTAACAAACTTATCAAATTCATCAGATTTAACTCTTACATCAGGATTTGTTGGTTTCTGGTCAGCGTATGCCTTATTGGTTTGCATTTGCTCAGTACCCTTTTTAAATGGTACTTTATCAATAAGTTTTACGGCTTCATTATATACTTCATCATCAACACTTACACTATCGGTTTCAAAATTAGCATACTCACCAACAACATCCATGATTTCATCACCATGACTGGCATTAAAGTCTTGTACGGCTTGCATATTCTCAGGCATTTCAACATTAAGTGTTGCCGATTTGATTTTAAACTCTGTTAAAACAGCATCACCAATATTAAACACACCGTCTTGGTCACCTTCTGTTGAATTGATTTTAAACATGAATGTGATTTCATTACCATCTTGGTCATTAGTGATGATTTCAATGAAATTTTCATCATTAATAGTTTGTGTATTAGTTTGTTTAATTTGCGCCTGTTTAGTTTTTAATTCCTCAAATGCTTTCTCTACCAACTGTGTACCTGTTTGCATCACTCTAGTAGCAACTTCATTTAAGTTACCTTTATTTACTCCCTGAAACATCTCAAGGAATCTTTCTTTACTTCCGATTGGGGTTAGTATCTTCATTGCATCTGTTTTTTATTCAAAAATTATTGGATTGGCTTTACCAAACCTTCTCATTATTACTGCTGCTACTGCATTTGCCTCATTTTCGATTTCAGTACCGTCATCACCTGCTCCAACATGGAGTTTTCCTTCCTGCTTCTGTTTTTCATGTACCAATTCATGCGCTAATGTTCTCAGAACATCAGCAAGGTTTCGGTTTGCTGCAACCACTCTATTTACTCCCGTTTCAGGAGTATTCTTACCAAAAGAAGCCATCTTTGCTGCTTCTGTTGGGTCGTATGAAATTTCTATGTTCAAGTCATTCATATCAATACCAAGATAATCACAACTGAATTCAATAAATTGTTGAATAATCTCGTTCTTCTTCTCTCTGGGAAGAAGTTCTTCATTGAGACGATTCACTCTATTCACCATTTCAAAGAGTCTCTCCTTCGAACCATATGGGTGAAATGCTTTCATTATTAAACCATATCATTAAAACTGTTCTGCACATCAATTTTGGACTTCTGCGGTAAGTCATCGAAATCCGCAATATAACTACCGTCAGGTAATTCTTTCATACCTCCATCATCGGTCTTACCACCAGCACCAACACGTTTTTGTTCAAACCAGTTGTCTTGCCACAAATCATTCAGATTGAAATAATATGGATAA
>Ga0207997_1002058_pt1 | contig 10275 bp, 8 predicted proteins | sample AntAceMetag02UKN_FD_184777 | JGI IMG/M metagenome (GOLD analysis project Ga0207997, IMG submission 184777) | Saline lake microbial communities from Ace Lake, Antarctica - Antarctic Ace Lake Metagenome 02UKN (SPAdes) (version 2) | ecosystem: Environmental > Aquatic > Non-marine Saline and Alkaline...
CTATGTCTGGTGAGAAGCCTTCTGTATGGTTAGATAAAAGAATGAGAACTATGCTTAATGATTGTGGTAAGGGTAAGAAATCATATAAACCTGATACGTTTATTACTACTCAGGGAATATATGAAAGTATTGAAGATAACACTTTAGAGCAACATAGAATTTATAATAAGGCACTTGGTGATGCTCAGTTTGAGAACATACAGTTTAAGAAGTTACCAATAATTTGGTCTGAGCATGCTAATGATGAAAAGTTATATGTTGTTAATTCGCAAATTATGAAACTAGTTATCGACCCTGCAGCTAACTTTGACTTGACATCTTGGAAAGATATTCCTAATCAGGTTAAAGATAGAGCCGCACAAATTTGTATAGCTCTTCAAGTAATATGCGATAGGCGCGCAAGTCTTGGAGTAATCTATGATATAAGTTAGAAAGGAGTATTATGTATAATGAGATGGATTTAAGAATTGCATACTTAGCTGGTGTTATGGACAGTGATGGGTATTTTTGTATTCAGAAAGGTACTAGTCAAACAGCGTCTCCCAGTTATTCTCCTAATATTGGAATAACTCAATGTTGTCCTCAGGCTACAAATCTTGCAATGGAAGTATTTGGGGGTAAGGTGAGGTTAATTGACCGTAGTGCTTATTATGATAAGCCTACTCTTAAACCTATGTATCTCTGGACGTGCCCAGGCGCTTTGCAAGCAGTTACGTTGAGACTTTTAATTCCCTATCTAAGAATAAAGCGTGGACAGGCAGAAATCTTGCTTAAGTTGAGAGAAAATATAGACTTTTATCCACGTATAAAGTTGCCTCAACGGGCTTTTAATTATAGGGAGAAACTATACCAGCGGTTACGAGAACTTAGACGTTCTCCATTTAATACATAGTACTAAATTAAATTAATTAGCGTCTTCCGACCCTCAAGCCAATGAGGGTTTAGAGATAGCCAAAAGATCGAAGGAGGATTTAAAAATGGACGGAGGAATGTTAGGACAAGTAAGACCACCACAGAGTATATTTACGGCACAGGCACAAAAGGCTACTGAGATAGGGTTTAAGATGCCATTTAATGATGGTAGAGTATATGTATATTCTAAGTGTGGTCCTGATACAGCCCTTGTTATGGGGCAACTACAGCAGGCACCTGCAGTAGAAGAGAGTAATGACTGTAATCTTGTTATTCCAACAGAGGGGAAGACTCTTGATAAAGAGTTACAAGTTACTATTCCTACTGGGCATGCTACTTTTGTAGCTAATGCTTATGAAGGTGGGTGGCTATTAATTGACAGTGGCGCTGCTGAGGGATTAGTGAGAAGAATTAAGGCTCATAATGCATTTACTACTGGGACTGCTGCTACAGTTACCTTCAAGTTTAGAGATGCGTTAGATGAAACGGTGGCTGTTGCTAATACGGTTAAGATAATAGCTAATCCTTTTAATGGGATTATAGTTAATGCTAGTGTAACTGGAGGGGCAAGTAATACTGGTAGGACGCTAGGAGTAGCACCTATTGATGTAACTAAAGCTTATTACTTCTGGTTATTGGTACGAGGAATTGGGCCTGCTATAAATAAGGACTCAGAGATACATGTTGGAGTTGCTCTTTGTGCTGCTGGTACTGATGTAGATATATTGACAGCTGTTGGAGACGCACTGATAGGAAATGCAGCTTCATTTTGTGCAGCTTCAGATGAGTCTTTACTAGTAGATTACAAGTTAGGATAAAGAGAACTTGCGGGAGTGCTTTGCTCCCGCAAATTCATAAATTCAATAATTGATATTATGATAGGAGAGGTGAGAATAATGGCTATAACTTTAAGTTCAGAACTGCAATTTCCAAAAGCTATGCCAGATGCTTACAACGTAATGATTGATTTTGGTACTTTGACGTTAGGCACGGATTATGACCAAGCTGGTGGTGGGGAAGATGCTTCAGACATAAGTGACCTTTTTAGATACTTGTTACTTTTGAACCTTGTATCTAAGGACGGCTATACCTTTGAGTATGACTCTACTAATGATAAGATAAAGGTATTCCTTGCTGGGACAGAGGTTGCTGATGGGCAGAACTTGACTACACTACTTGGAAGTGTGCAGTATTTCGCAATAGGTTTTAGGACATAGGGAGGTGAAAAACAAAATGTTTAAGAGAATTTCGATAATATTACTGATTTTATTTACTTTACTTGGCTTTACAATTGGAGCTAATGCTGTCGCTGCTGGTCTGTTCGTGGAGAAGGATGCTGCTAATACTTATATAGACTATGTGGATGCAGATGGTACGTCTATTATGTTGATAGATGATACGACTGGAGTAACTATTGCTGCATTAATAGCAGGTAATACATATACTAGTATGGTAATTACTGATACTACAGATGCTACAAGTATTACTACTGGGTCAATAACTACTAAGGGTGGTGCTTCAATCGCTGACCAACTCTGGCTTGGTGACGATATCGATATGACCACTAATACAACTGGCATATATGATATAACTTTAAAGACTAACCAAGCAGATGCTTTGAGCATTGTAGATGATGCTCCAGGAGACTTAATACTGTTTTGTACTACTACTGGTTCTCAGCTAATTACTATTACTCCAGCTCTTACAGTTACTGGAATAATTCAGTCTAATGGTGGTATTTTAGTTGGGGCTGATGATGCTGGATTTGATGTAACATTCTTTGGAGAGAACTCGGGCTCTGATTTTGCTTGGGCTGAAGCTGGAGATACTGATGGTTCACTTACACTTGGAACTACTGGAGGAACTAAGGGTGTAGATTTTATGGTTTATGGAGAAGCTAGTGGTACTTATCTACATTGGGATAGAAGTGTTGATGACTTACTTTTAGGTGGTGCAGTAACTAGAATAATCTTATCTGGTACAGTGGACACGAGTTTAACTGATGCTTCGATAGTGACTTCGGGTGGTATTGCTTGTACTAAACAACTATGGCTTGGTGATGATATTGATATGAGTACATCAACAACTGGAGTATATGATATTACACTAAGGGATAGTGTAGCTGATGCCTTGTCTATTGTAGCTGGTGCTGAATTAATGCGATTTAAGACAGATACAGACCAGATTATATTTACTCCAGAGATAGTGCTTACTGACGATATTGATATGCAGACATCTACTACTGGCGTGTATGATATTACATTGAAGGATGCTCAGGCAGATGGTTTAAGTATTGTTGCTGGCACTACTGATATGATTGTTTTTACTACTACTACAGATGCAATCGCTATTATTCCTCCAGTTACAATTACTGGTGCTTTAAATGCTAATGGTGGAATAGATATAACTGCTGCTACTACTGGTATAAATATTAATGGTGCAGGAACAAATGCAATAGTTATTACACAAACTGGTTCAACTTCAACTATAGGTTCTTGTATTGCAATCGGAACTTCAGCAACACCTATAACTACTGCCACAAGTGCAACAAGTGCTGTAAGAGTTTATTCTGACTTTTCAAATACTACCGACCTTAATTATCATGTTGGTGCTTGGTTTAGTTCTCGATATACAGCTGATGGTGATGCTGCAGCTTCGGTTTATACTTTAAGAGGGCATGCAGAAGTAGAAGGAACTTTAACAGCTGCAAGTGGTTCACAATATATAGAAGGCGTACATGGAAGAGTTATAGTTACTGGGGCAATAGTTAATTCAGCAGCTATGGTAATGGGTATGAAGGCAGAAGTACTTGATGGTAGTGCTTCTACTACTACTGTTAGTCACATGGCTTGTCTATGGGCTGATTGGCAAAATACAGATACGGTAACTGGTGAAACTGAATGTTTGTATCTAACTGATAATGCTGCTGCAACTACCGTAGACCAATGTATGTTTATTTATGGCGACTTTAGTTACTTTATAAAGTTCGATGATGCTTGTACAACTTTTGTTGATGCAACTGCAACGGCAGGCGACCAATGTGTAGGACATATAAAAATTAGATATAAGGATGCAGACGCTTACATTAATGTATTTAGCGATAACTCGTAACTTAAATGGTTTTGCGGCATTGAACCTAAAATGCCGTAAACTTTAAGAAAGGAGGAAAATATGTTTAAGCGAAAACTAAATATTATTGTTATAGTACTATGTATAGTTATGCTCTTGAGTGCTCTTGCTATAGCTGCTGAACCTTTTAAGGCTAAGTTAAACTTGTTTGAAAGACTTGTAGTTATGGGACTATTACCACAGTCTGGCAATTTTGCTACTTTAAAGATTGTAACAGAAGCAAACTTGATGCTAGGTCCTACTGATGAAGAGTCTGTACTAGCAGGTTTAGATACAACACTTGAAGGTGGAGTAGTAGCAAAGAAGGGTTGGACAGCAGTACCTGAGAAAGAGTTTGTATTTAAAGATACTTTGCTTGGATTGATTAAAGATGCTTTACAAGAACTTAATGACGCAGACCCACCTAGATTAACTATGGAACACTTCCGCGTATATCAGATATTTATGGAAGTTGAAGAGGAGGAATAATGATACGTTCAGCCTTTGTAACAGAAATTGCTTTAATGCTAGGGAGAGACGACTTAGATGATAATATAATTAACTGGATTAACTGGAGCCTTTACTATCTTGATAGGCAGTGTGATTTTAAAGGACTACGCAAGAGGGTTAAGTTTCCACTTGTAATAGGTCAGACTGAGTATGCCTTTCCAGATGACTTGAAGTATGCTAAGTCCTTGACTATTCTTGACCATGCTATGGAGAGCATAGATTCTAGTGTTGTAGTTACTCCAGTAATTACTGTAGCAACTAATATAACTACAGGTACTAAGATACAGTTCCTGAACTCCGACCCTCCTACTCCCCTATCTCCATTTACATTCTATTACGTTATTAATCTATCTTCTACTACTATATCACTTGCACTTACTAGTGCTCTTGCTACAGCAGGAACTGCGATAGCTTTTACAGATACGGGAACTGAACCACATATATTTGAGATATATAATGGAACGGATAGTAGGAAGCTTGAGTATATACTTGAGGCAGACTTTATAGAGCACGTACCCGATATGTCGGAGCGTGTATCTAATAAGTCATTTATTTATATAGATAAAGGGGATATATTTGAGATAGGTAATCCACCAAGTGAAGCTCTTTGTGGTGAACTAGTTTACTGGAAATGGCAAGATGCTTTATCTGGTGATGATGAAGAGCCTGAAGTATCTCATATAGAAGACTTAATCTGTGTTGGTGCTACTATATTTGGTTGGAGAGTACTTGAGGAAGTAGAGAAGAAGAATGATGCTTTAGCAGAACTTAATAGAATGTTAGCAGGACACATACGAGTTCTTGTTAGACATCCTGATGAGTTTTTAGTTGATAAGGGATTTAGGTCAGGTGCTCCTCTTCGAGGTAATATGGGAGGATTAGGGTATATGTACCCAGGTGTTAAATGACATACTACGAAGTACCTGAAATTATTACAACTACATATACCTTGCCAGATGTTATTACTATAGTCTATGCTCTACCTGCTATTACTACAACTTATTATGAGATAGCTGTAATATCTGTATTAAGGACATGGAAGAAGTTAGGTGCTGTACCTGCTAGAACGTGGAGAAAATTAAGAGAACTTGGACTAACTACGTGGAAGAAGTTGGGAGAAGGAAGATATGTTACTTTATATTATCCTATTGATAAGCCAACTACTACGTACTATGAGGTGAGCTAATGAAAAGAAATATTATTCTAGTTTTAGTTTCCGTCTTGATACTAACTGGATTATTTGCATTTGCTAGAACTACTACGACTGACCTAGGACTGGTTTTGCCAACTTGGGATGAAGAGGACCCAGAATATGATATCTTAGTAGATTTGATTGCTAATTGGAATATACTTGAAGCACTTGCTAATAACCCATTGGAGTTTGATACAGGAGAACAACTTGAGGATAGGGCAGGAGCTATGTTTACAGGTAATACAGAGACAGGTATTACTATGACATATCAGGACGCAGATGGTACGATAGATGCTGTCATAGGTGCAGATAAAATAGTAGAAAGTATGTTAAAATTTGTAGATACTCCTGCAGACGAAGATATTGCAACTTATGAAGCTACTACCGGAGACTTTGAATGGCATACACCTTCTCAAATTATAACTGCTGGTAATGCTATTGCTTGGGACGGAACCACTTTAAATGTTACTTTACAAACTGAAGTGGATAGCGTGGTTGCCGCTATAACAGGAATAGTCAAATCTGATGGGTCTACTATAGCAGCAGCTACAGCTAACACTGATTATGAACCTGCTCTTACAAATGAAGCAAGTTTATATACAACCTTATCGGATGTAGCAGATTTTGTTCAGGCTGATGAAGTAAATTCTATTGATTCAGGTATGTATACAGACGCCTCAATAGACCACGAACATTTGGCTCCTGATGTTATAAGTGGTTTACCAGATGTTACTTCCGAAGATTTAGATTATATTTTAATCTGGGATGTAACTGATTCTGCACTTAAGAAGTGTGATATGGGCGAAGTAAGGGGAGCTGGTGGCGGTGCTTCTACATTTCTCGAACTTACCGATACTCCAGCCGCATATGATGATGGCAAATATGCAAAGTCAACGGCTGCTGGGATAGTCTTTGATATTCCTGCTGGTGCAGGTGAAACAAATACTGCTTCTAATATAGGTGGAAATGTAGAATTATTTAAGCAAAAAACTACTTATGATTTAGAATTTAGAACTTTATATGCTGGGAGTAACCAAATAAGTATTATTAATACAACGTCTGGTGTGGAAAAGGACAATACAAGTTATACTATAAATTATGAAGGAAATGCGATTTACGGTGCAACGCATTACGGAGGGCAAAGTTTTACGGCAAGTGCATCTTATACTTTAGGAATAATTAAAGTAATGCTAAGAAGAGGAACAGGGAATACTGCGGTTGGAACTGTATATTGTAAGCTTTATGCCGAAAGTGCTAATCACCCTACTGGCGGTGCCCTCGCCTCTGGCAATACTGTTGGGAATAACATAACAGATGCTTCAGGTGGGGAGTTAATTTCTTTTGCTATGGATTCAGCTTATAGTATTGTAAGTGCAACAAAATATGTAATTGTTATTACGGCTCCAGATGCAACATCAGTCGAAGAAATCAATGCAGAACTTGATAATGGTAACCCTTATGCTGGAGGAATATATTGGTATTATGATGGTTCTTATACTGACCGAACTGATTGGGATATGGGTATTAGTGTTTGGTCAGCAGATGCAACTAATGATTTCACTACTTTTGACATAGTTGAGGGCAACATTAAACTTGATGACCTCGGCACTCCTGAAGACAATACAGACTTAAATGCTTCTACTTCTGCTCATGGATTATTGCCAAAGTTACCGAATGAAGTTACTCATTTTTTAGACGGGACGGGAGTCTGGGCAGCTTTAGCATCTGGTGACATACCAACCCTTAATCAAGATACTACAGGTAATGCAGCAACTGTTACTTTCGTAGATAATGATTCTACTAACGAAAACAATCAGCTATTATTTGCAGGCAACGCTGCTGAATCAGGTAATTGTGTTGTTGAATCTGATAGTGATTTACACTACAATCCTTCAACAGGAACTCTAACCGCAACCGTTCATAGTGGAGCAGGTGGAGGACTTACAGTCTTAGGTTCTGCTTATAGTATAGATACTACCTTTGAAGCAGGGCTCCGTAATGGTATAGTTTCGGGTGTTACTGTTACTGATGTTAGTGGAATAAATATAAGCTGGACAGAAGGGGTGGCTTATGTAGACGGCTCTATGTTTGTAGTCAACGCAGATGCAAGTGAAGATATAGCTGATAATGACATCACTTATCTTTATGTCCTGAAAGATAATGCTACTATGCAGAAAAGTGTAACCGAACCGACAACTGGAGTCGTAGGTGAGTTTGCCCTTGTTTGTATCTTACATACCTATGGTACAGACATCCATGAGAAGTTTGACTTCCCTCTTATGGCAGGAGCTATGCGATATAATATGTGGAAGTTTTTAGATGATATCACTCCTACCGCTACTGTAGGCGGGTGTGATGTTGCAATAGATACAGATGCTACTCTTGCTAATGATTTTACAGTAGCAACTGGAACTTATTATACAGATGTATTTGAACTAAATACGATAGCTTCTATAATGTATTCTTCTACTGCAACACATGACGGAAATGGCTTGACAGCATATTATCATGCTACGAGTTCATGGACTTCTGCTGCTGGTGATGGAGTAGTCTTTACTCATTGGGACGATGGGACTGACTTGGATACGACCACAGCAAATAAGTGGTATACAGGTTGGATATTCGTAGAAGATGGAGATACTATAATATATGTTTACCCACAGACCGAACACGCAAATGAACAAGCTGCTCTTGATGAAGGTATAACTTATCCTCCAAATCACGAAGGAATAATCTTACCAACTGCTAAATTTATCTTTAGGCATGGGGTATCTGCTTTTGGAACTAATTCATATTTTATAGATATAAGACCATTCTTCGGATATGTAAGTGGTGGTACTAACGCACAGATGATTTACCAGACTGTAACAGGTGATACAGGGTCAACGACTGCCACAGCTTCAGATGACTCTATAGCCATAGTGGGTGCTGGGATAGCAGAAGTAGCAGTCACAGCAGATACAGTAACTATAACAGCTACTGAAGTAGACGGAAGTATAACTAATGAACTTAACATAATAACTACACCTGACGCTGAAGCTACTGAAGGTACTGCTATTACTTTTGCCGATACAGGAATAATGACCATAACTGAAGCTGCTGATACAATAACCTTTGACGCTACTGAAGTGGATAGTGTGGTGGCTGCCATAACTGGAATAGTGAAATCTGACGGGACTACGATAGCAGCGGCGGGTATGACTGATTTTGTAGAACAAACAGCTTGGCGGGTATTTTATTCTAATGCTGATGGTGATATAGTAGAACTTGCTTTGGGTACTGATGGAACATATTTAGAAAGCAATGGAGCGGCAGCTGCTCCTACATTTACAGTTCCTGGCGGTGGTGGTGATGCCCTTACAACTGACCCTCTTTCACAATTTGCCGCAACTACATCTTTACAACTTATTGGAGTTATGAGCGATGAAACAGGCACTGATAAATTAGTCTATAATACTTCACCGACTTTTGTAACTCCATTGTTAGGCACGCCTACAAGTGGTGTAGTGACTAATCTTACTGGTGCATTTACTGGTGTAACTTCTATTTTAAACGCTGCTTTGGTATTTGGTAGAGATGCAGACAATACAATAGATTTTGGAACTGATGACCATATAATATTTAAAACTGCTGGTGCTACTGGTATGGAAGTAGACTCAACTGGCGAATTGGATATGAACGCTAATACTGTTGGATTTACTTTGCAAGCCGTAACAGGGTCTGATACAACCACTACTATAGATTGGAAGTTAGGGAATAAATTTAAGTTTACATTCGGTGCTATGAATGAAACATTAACCTTTACAGCACCAACTAACCCTTGCACTTTAATGTTGACAATTATTCAAGATGCAACAGGTTCAAGAACTATAACATGGCCTGAAACTGTAAAATGGCCTGGCGGAACAGAAGGCGTATTGACAACTACAGCAAATGCAAGAGATAAAGTAGCACTTGATTGGGACGGTTCTCAGTATGACGCCGTGATAAGTTTAGATTTTAAATAAGGAGTAAATAGCATGAAGAAAAAATATCTTATACCACTAATAATTATATTGCTAATATTCGTTATAAGAGGATATTGTATTGACTACACATCACAATATCCACCAGAACAATCAGGTACTTACGTGAAGGCAACTACAGAAACTGGAGACATTAATTATCGTCCATTTTTTGCTACCGACCCAACACTTAGTTTAACTGGTAGTTGGCTAGATAATAGTTGGGTTTCTGGGGGTTATGAAGTTACCGAGCAACGTTTTCATATTGATTTAGGAAGTGCAAAAATAATAAGAAGAATATATTATGAAAATGGACATAGTGGGGGTAAAAATACGAATGTGGGTGTTGAAAACTTCACCTTTTGGGGTAGCAATACTGCTTCTGGAACATTCGATGATTTAGTATATGCCAATGACGAAGGTTGGACACAAATTGCAACTTCTGTTGCATATTTTGACGAACATTCTGCTACTGATGAAGCAGACCCCAAATATATAACTGTTACAAACACTACTGCATACAGATATTATGCTCTTAAATTTGCCGAT
>Ga0207997_1002059_pt1 | contig 10273 bp, 19 predicted proteins | sample AntAceMetag02UKN_FD_184777 | JGI IMG/M metagenome (GOLD analysis project Ga0207997, IMG submission 184777) | Saline lake microbial communities from Ace Lake, Antarctica - Antarctic Ace Lake Metagenome 02UKN (SPAdes) (version 2) | ecosystem: Environmental > Aquatic > Non-marine Saline and...
TTACGAAAATCTCAATTTCTAAAACTCAAAAAGGAAATATTCGGGGTGGTAGCAGATATTAATTTTCGCTAGCAAATACTATGCCAAAGGCAATAAATAATAAAATTTTCCATTATCTTTTCCGACACTAATCCCTTTTTCGCTAAGGGTTTAACTACTTTCAGCGATATATTTTGTATTTATTCCTTGACAATCGATATCTAATTATCGTATTACTGTTGGGTATGGTATATTGAACTGTGGATAATTTGTTAATTGGTGGTGGATAAAATCCTGCTAACGAATTAATAATGAATTCTTTTTTATTAGGAGATCAGAATTATGGCAAAACTAACGGCTGCACAATATCAGGAAAAACATGCCAGGCGTCTAAAGGCGTCGGTTGAGGATGTGCGAGCGGGGATTGACCGTGTTACCGAATCACCGACTGAAAAGGCCGCGGCAAAAAAGGATAAAATGCTGGCCAATCTTACCGCGTCGGTTAATAGTGGCAAGTGGGAGGCTGGTCTCAAGCGGGTATCACTTGAGGAATGGAAAGCCAAGGCCCGTGACGTTGGTGTTAATCGTATTGCCGCTGGTATCGACGCGGCGAAGTCTAAGACAATCGCTTTTGCTGAGGCTTTGCTCCCCCATATCGACGCGGGTCAGTCGGCTATCAAGTCGATGCCTGATACAACACTTGACGACAATATCAACCGTATGAACACTTTTGTTCGTCACATGGCGAAGTTCAAACGTAGTTGATTTTTGGTAAGGCGGTGCGCTTTGTTTTCAGGGGGCGGATTATTTCCGTCCCCATTACCACCAACAATCGGGAGTTTATATCATGTTAAAACAAGGTAATTGCGTGAAGCGAATTACTGCTGTTACTACGCAGTCTTTGCAGGCTGATTCCGGCGAATCGTTTTTGATTAAGGGCCTGTATGTTAAACCGAACACGGACAACAGTTATTTGATATTGAAGGTCGATCGTAAAACGGTGGGGGTATATCGGATTTACGGTCGCGGGGGTAATCAACTGGACGTGATTCAACGTGATCATGTTCACCGCAATTTAATGGAGTTTATGGTCAACCGTGGTATTAACTGTTTTATTCCGGTTGCTGAGGGTCAAACGTTTTCCGTTTCCGCGACAGGGACTTCGCCTGCTGTTGTGATTGTTTATGAAACTTATGATGCCGGTGATATCCGAGCGGATATGCCGAACGGTACGGCTTCAAAAGAATATATGTTCATGCAATACATGGACACTTCCGTGACGATTAACGCTACTGAGGATGTCACGCTTGATACATCGTTATCACCTGCTGAATTCCCTGATTTTCCTTGTGGCAAGGCTGTCCCTGCTAATACGACCATTGAGATTTTAGGTTTGGTTGGGTGTCCTTGTGGTGCAGGCACGTCGGAATCGAACAAAACGTATTCCAGTTATGTAAAACTGGTCAAAGAGCGTGAGACTTTGTTCGATGAAGACCGTAACGGGATTCCCTTCTTTTTTGCCAGCGGGGTTTTCGGCGGGATTTCCTGGCATTCCGATTTTTCCCTGATTGGACCATGCGTCAATCTTGATACCTCAACAATCGGTGCATCGTTGGGAGATCCGTTGATATTCGAGCCAACGTTGGAGTTCAAGGCTGGCGAAGAGCTTTTGATTTACGTTAGTTTTGTGCAGTTGGCAACATACACCCTACCAGCAAACTCAATCGATCTTGCCGCGATAATGAAAGTAACAGCGGCGTAACTGACATAACCTGTCCCCTATTTGGAAAACTAATTATGCTCAAATATAAAAAACATACGTTTGCGTCGATTCTTGACGGAGCCGAGGATCTGATCGATTTACTTGCGGGTATGTCGGGAAAAAGTCGTCGGATCGTTTCTTTGTCGGGTGAACATACCGCCCTGTTATATTTCCGTCTCTATCGTGACGCTGAACAGGTCGTCGATATCCCCTGCGATATGATTCAGGCCGCGTCCCCTCAGTGGATTCCGATGGATATCCCCCTGGCTGAAGGTCAATTAGTGAAGGGCGGCTATTACAATAATACTGCAGGGACCGTAACCGTTCAGGAAATCGTTATCGGTTATGAAGAAGCCTGATCAACATAGCGGTTAAACCTTCGGAATGGTTTTGCTGTTCTTGACAGACTGGATTTTCGACAGGCATAAATTACCTTTTCGATATGGGATTCATCGAATTTGTTTTCGAGGGTTTATGTGGTTATGCCAGAGGTAATCATAGAGTGAGGTTAATAATATGGCTGAGATTGTTATACCGTTTCCGTTTGGCGATCTACCGATCAAACCGGAATTAACCGGTAAGATCAAGGTGACTGAGGATGTACAGCAAACCCTGGCAACGTTGTTAGGTTGGGACGGTTCGTCGCGGCGGCTTGTTAAAACATCCATGAGCGGTGTTATGCAGACCACGACATCGCAGGTACGAGGTATCCTGACCGAGACCGCCGGCGAAGCTAACCAGGTCAAGACCTTCGCGGATATCCCAACGACTGAAATTATGATTATGGCTCACCCTTCCAACACCTTTATGGTGTGGGTTGATATCGGAGCAGTCCCAACGGCCGCAACAAGCTGGCCCCTGGACAAAAAAGACACGTTGATAATATCACTTGACAACCTTAATAAATTGCAGATATTAATCGCCGCAACTGGTGAAAAAGCGATAATACTTTACACACGATAATGGATATGAAAACCTATATTTCAGGGATTCCCACCGGCGGCATCATATTTTGGAGTGGCGCGATTGCTGATATCCCCGCCGGTTTTATTTTGTGTAATGGTGAGAACTCAACGCCTGATTTACGTAATAGATTTACTGTTGGTGCTGCGGATATTTATGCACCCGGTGATACCGGTGGTTCGGCTTCTCATAATCATACTTATAGCGACGGTGGTCATACTCACACTATCGGCACGGGTGGCGCGATAAGTAGTGCCGCACCGGAGGATTTTGCCGCGGCAACAGAATCCACAACAGTAGCGGGGACAACAGCGGCTTTTTCGACGTTACCCACTTATTACGCGATATGCTATATAATGAAAACTTAAGAGGTTATCGATATGCGATTAATAATAACCCTCGACAAAGAAGTAGTTGACGACGTTGAAGGCCAGGCGTTGCTCGATCAACTGCTGAACGTGGTTAAAAACGTCCCCAACATCCGCGTTACCGCCCGATGTAGTGTTGAATTGAATACGACACCACCTGAATAATTGTCGCGGTATATCCGGGAAATAATTGTAAGTGTCGTTTAACATAGATCGTAATCGGCGTTGGCGACAACAAAACAAACCATAACCGTTATTGAAGCAAAGGAGTTTATTATGTCATTCCCTGAAGGCAGAAAAGATTGGTTTTTAATCATGACGTTTTTAGTTCGGCTAATTGGAATAATCGGTGAACATTTTTTCGGAGACAATCCTGGTGGAAACGAATCAGATACAAAATAGTGAGTTATGCTTTGTTACCGTGGTTTTTCCTATCGTTGATGATAGCCAACTCATATCTGTCAAGAACAGCATCAAGGCCGCGGTTGCTGAACTGGAAAAAGTAAAAGTCGAGATACGAATAACCGAGATTCGTGATGGCGTATGACTGGACTATTAAATCAGACGTATTGGCGAATATTGAGGCCCAATACACCCTGGCCAGGTCTGATTATTTTCTGGTTGGTACTCAGTTAAGCAACGCGTCGTCGGATATCGATGCTGTTACCGATGACAATGCGAAGTCGGCTTTAAGAAAACTTTATAACGCGGTCGGGACGGTTCGTCTTATGGGTGCACGTATGCAGACTTATCACGCTGGCCATGACCCTCATTTTGGTATCTCTTACTTTTTGGAGCATTATACGATTTCGGATGTTGAGCCTCCGGAGGAATACAATTTAACCTGGTTGAAGATTACAGAAGCCTGGATGGCCGCCGATACTTTCGGTCGTCAGGCAACAATCCTGGCAATCGACTTCATGCGAAGGGACGTCTGGAATAAACCAATTTCGTTAACCGATCTGGCTGGTTATGACTGGATATCATAATGTCTATCGAATCACCTGCAACCTACGGGGACGCTTACTGGAGTTCGCAACTCGACGCAGCCAAGACGTTCGAAGAGGTGATTGAAAAGTCGATCAAACCCTATGTCCCGTCTCTGTTTTCTAATCCTGAAATAAGAGCGGCAATGCCCTTCGATATCCTGCCAAAACTCGAAGGACTTTTGGAATTCGAACATCCCGGTTTAGGGGCTATCGGGGGACGGTTCGTCTCTGAGATTGCTGATCAGATGGTATCGATGGTAATGTCGCCCGCTATGCGTGATGTGCAATACGCGGCAAACCGTATTTTTCCGTCTCTGAGAATGTCACCCGATCAGGCAACCGCTCTTTTTCGTCGGAAACGATTAGCGGTTGAAGATTTCGCGGCTCGTTTTCGTGACGCGGGTTACGATGAGTTTGTCGGGCCGTTGGTTTATCAGTCAACGTCCCCTTTTCCGACGCTGCCTGAGCTATTTCGGTGGGCTAAATATCACGGTGATCCTGACAACGCCTGGGCAACACTCTACGATTATGTCGATCTTGACCCCGTGGATTTTCCGAAATTCGACTGGTTATCTAAACAACAATTAACGACTGAACAAATAACCGCTCTATATCGACGGGGAAAATTAATCGAAGTCGATGCTGATCTTTCGTTACGTCAGGTCGGTTGGGAAATCGGCACGGTTGCATCGGTTCGTAATCTCTCTTATGTAATCCCGAACGCCATGCTCCTGTTGCAGGGCAATCTCTACGCTGAGACCACGCGGGAAAATATATTCGCCGATCTTGGCCATGCCGATATTCACCCTGATTATCAACAGAAATATTTTGACGCGGTTCTGACGAAACCAGCAAGTGCCGACATGATTGCTTATCACCTGAGACAGGAAAACGATCTGGCAAACCTTGACCGTGATCTGCGTCGTATCGGCATTCACCCTGACTACTTCGATCTTTACAACACACTGGCAAGGCGGATACCTCCGGTCGCGGATATTATCTCTATGGCGGTTCGTGAAGCGTTCACTCCCGCTATCGCCGAACGTTTTGGCCAATACGAGGATTTTCCCCCTGAGTTTGCACGATACGCGGGACAGCAGGGGTTATCAGAGGAATGGGCTAAGCGATATTGGGCTGCTCACTGGGGATTACCGAGTCCCCAACAGGGCTATGAAATGCTCCATCGGGGAGTTATCGACAAAGCCGATCTGGAATTACTAATGAAGGCTCAGGACATTATGCCGTTCTGGCGTGATAAGATGGTCGAGATCGCCTATCGACCCCTGACTCGTGTCGATGTTCGTCGGATGTACAAAGAAGGTATCCTGGACGAATCGGGAGTTTACAAGGCGTACCTGGACAATGGATATTCCGAAGACAACGCGGAGGCCATGACTGAATTTACTATCGCTTATGTGTTGTCTCAGCAGAGTAAGTTCACATCGTCGGACGTGGTTAAGGCTTTTACCCAACGGATGATAGATCGGTCCGAAGCGAGATCGTTATTGATTATGCTCAATGTTAAGAGTAGCGACGCCGAGTACATTTTGAAAACCGCCGAGTATAAGCGTGAATGGGAATTGACCGACGCCAAAACTTCAGCAATTCGCAACCTGTATAAACGTGGCGAATATAACGAGAACCAGGCCCGCAGTGAATTGTTAAAACTGGACACGCCCGCTGAATATGTTGACACGATGATGGAGCAATGGTGGTATGAGAAAAAAGAAGAACCAGTTAAGACCTGGACAAAGGCCGAGATATTCAAGTTTGTTAAGGCCGAAATAATCACTGAAGAACGGGCCAGAACCGAATTGCAGACAATGGGATATGACCAGGAACACGCGGACAAATTAGTGGAGTTTTCGCAATGGATACCATCCGACGAATGAAGGAAACGATAGCCGAATACGAACAGCGGCGAAAAGATATAAAACAACGAACCGCTACCGCTGTTAAGAAGGTTCAACAAACCCGTCGAGAACAAAAGGAACAATCCAGCCGCTATCAGTAACGGTCCCTTTGGTATAATCACGGGTAAGATGTTTACGAGTTTTGGCGGTGACGTATTTACCCGTTTCCTGCCTTGACAACATACCCCGCAATGTTGGCCAGCGATCTTGAATAAATTCCGTATCGGATACCTTGACCGCGTTTTTGCGGATACCCTTAATAGTCGTTTTGTTCGCGAACAAATAATCTTTCAGGCCGTGAATAGTTATCCGGTTGGTGGTGTTTTCGATCTTGAGTTTACCAAGGGCGGTATCATTCATATCGCGGGCGAGATTCGCCAGGCCCCTGGCGTTAACGAACAGAGAATCGGTATCGCAATAAAAATAGTTTCCGTCACCACACTTCCGCATTAACCGCCATAAATAAAGCCTGGCATACGCGGTAACGTGAGCGGAAATAGCGGGAAAAGAGTGCATTGATTCGTTGTAACCGTCGGATTCGAAAACTTCACCTAAAAGATAACGAAGGTGTTTGCGGGTATGAGTCACGGCGTCGATCACATCCTCTGTACGGTCCGGTTCGTTTATTGTGTCGCCTATTTTTCGCCAACGCTCTGCCTTCTGGCCGAATTTTCCGTACAGAGAGTTGAGTAATATTTTGGTAAAATGTTCGAACAGGGGATTATCCGTTTCGGCAAATTTCCGGCGAAGTTTGTAAAACTTATCGACGAACGTTGTGAATATTTCAGCCTGTTCGTAAATCGCGGCTTTTTCCACCGCTACCAGCTGATTATGTTCAATCGCGTAGATCAGTTCGGGGGACGTCAAGGTGCATTCAAATCGACCGACCGGAAATATAGTTCGTTCGGAGTGGACAGCGTAAACGGGTTCGGTTGTCTGGATTGTTACTCTGGAAACGACGGCGGACTTATTAAGGATAATTTGTAAATCATAGCAGCTAAGGCGACGTATGATTTTCTTAAACTTAACAGGATAAAGATGTTTACGCATAACAAAAGGATACAGACTATTAACATCGACAATATAATAAGGACCATTTTTCAATTCTCCTAAAAAGAAGCATTCCGTCCGACCGCCCTTGTATGACGCGCGTTCCAGGGCAACCGCTTCGGCGTTGTTATGGATGTAAATTTCGTGCCGATAATGCCTGAACAGATAAGCCGCCATTGAGGTCGAACCTATCGTATAGCACAAACGAGATATCCGATTCGACTGGAGAAACCCCGCCAGGCGTTTGAATACTTCAACCAGTATCTCGACGTCGCGTCTACAATAGATACTCAATTCAGAATCGCTTACCGTATCGAAATCAACTTTCAATTTCGGCACGCCGATACGTTCGCCAATCTGTTCGGCTGACTCACGAAACCAGTTAAGAGAATCGACGAACATTATCGACTGACCTTCTTTCCTGACCTTTATCAACGTCGTGACCCCCGACGAGTAAAAGAAACGACACTTAAACCCGGCTTTGTGAAGATATCGGAATCCCTCGACCAGGGTAAAATCATACGATAACTGGTGAGCGATTACCCAGAGTTTGTTTTTGGCCCGGCTATGCTCAGCGACAAAGGACCAAAACTGATCAGCTGACTTAAACGGGAGCCATTTTTGTACCTCTTTTCGCGAACCTTCGGACTTGCGAAGATAGCAGGCCCAACCTAATTTCAGTGAATGCTCAAACGAACCATCTGGAAGGGTTTTCATACGTGACTCAGTATCGAAAAAGATCACATGGCGGGGAATTGCCAGGGTTTTTTCGGCATAAAGCTTATGGGCCTTGCGGTTGAGTTGTTTCATTGCGTTACACGACGGATAGCGGTCTCGGGGATAGTAGCGACGACTTGTCCACGACGTTCAGGATACCACGCACCCCATAGGTCGTAGATCTCGGTCTCCAGTTCGCGTGGTGTCATAGGTCTATCGCTGATTATCGACACCAGACGCTTTTCGAGCGGCTCACCGGGCCTGAGACGGGTTTGCACCGTCATCAGGTACTGAAACTCACGTGAGAGGGCGTGTGTGCTCTCAGCGTATATCCTGGGCGATGGTGTGTAATCCTTACGGACATACTTAAGCAACCCCTCCTTTTCCTTGATATTGGCCGCGGTACGATAATCGGCTAACATAGTGGTTCGCCGATATGAAAGACCCTTAGCCGCCAATTCTCTCATAGTCTCAGTCGACGATAACCCCCGCTTTGCAGCGGACTTAATAACCAGCTGACCAGCGGCCCTGGTAGCTCCCTGCAGCGTTGCCATGACCAAACCTCCCTGTTAAGCGGCATAATATCAACCAAGACGATTATATCGTACTATAGAGACCCTGAGCAAGATCGTCCAGGGTTTTCGCCAGGGTATGCAAACCTTCGAACGCGACAATCAACTCCGGATGATCGTCACCTATAAGCGACAAACACCGCTGACAATGCTGCATAATCCAATCGCAATTACGATGGACGCCGACCAGGTCTTCTTTTAGTTTTCCACGTGTCCCGGCTGCCATAAAATTACATTCCTTTTACAAAAAAGACGGGACCGAACGTAGGATGCCCGGTCCCGCGGAGGGAGAGAAAATAGTCAACTAACCGATTGCAATCTCACGGGCCGAGGCAATAGCATCCTGTAAATCCTCAGCAGAGACGCCCTTCTTTGCCTCAGCTAACAACCCTTTTTCCATTTCGGTATCCTCAGTACGAACCAACTCATACCGGGTTTTAGTATCGCCTGATTCGCCGTGACGGATAAGTTCGAAAACATACTTGCTGAAATATTTTTCGTACTTACTCAATCGCCGGGCAATCCGCTTACCGATAATCAACAGCGTGAACCCTTCAGGCGTAAACACCGGGGCGGCAATACGCTGAGTTTCCTGGCCCTTAAACTTGCCTTCGATCAACACCGGTTCGCCTACAACCGCGAAGATTATCGCTTCACCATCCTCAGACAAAAACGACACGTCGCCGCCGCCCCAGTTCTTCATTTTTACCATCCAACCCATCTTAACTCGCTTTCCCCGGTTGTTCACCGGCCAATAAAATAAGTCCACGTCTAATCGCTTCAGATAACCAATAACAACGCATATCGCATTTGCAGTTTATTAAACTCTCCAGTCTGGCTTTGGCAGCATCTCTCAAAACCACCTCATACCTATCCTCCCCAATATGATTCACTTCAACCAACATAACGTTACTCCTTAAAATATCCGCTACAGATCAGCGGCAAAGATTAATTGTTTATTGACAATCAGCATTACTCAACCATTATAAACCCACAATCGAAGTAATATCATCGCCACGATATACGCGACCCGAAAAGACAAAAATCGGTTTGCTGAAAAGATGCAACAAAACTACTCTTAACCGTTTTAGCGACAACCGCTTCGCCTCGCGTAAAGCAGCAACCTTGTCGCAATGATCCATCGATCCGTCTACAGTCAATAAATTGTCACCCGTCACATAAATTTGATAAGACTTCATAATTTAATCCTCACCATAAAAAGTGTTTGTAAACTCAACATTTCGTCTCCCCATCAACTACCTAAAAAGCAGACCACGTCACCAGAATTGGCGAAACCAACCACGCCGACAGCGAAATCGGAATCGTTGGCATAAGGTGGAATCATGCAGCCCGTCAACTTTTTCATTGTCAACCAGTTTACACGACATGCAATCGTCGGTTGATCAAGAGGCGATAGTCGTTTATTCGCTTCACACGCCGTCGAAGCCTGTAATAAATAATAAGCCGGATTCTTTTTACCAACCGTTACCAGATACCAATACTTTGTTGCCATTTTTTCTCTCCGTTAAAATCGTTACAAACCATAAGAGCGGGCAACCCATATCCCCAGGGTTAAAAAACCGCCGAAAACACCCAGGATAAACAAACCTAAAAGGTAACCGAAATTGTTCATAATATTAATCTCCGTAAATAGATATAACGGCAGGGGCTATCGAACGTTTCGCCAGAAACCAGTGGGGTTTGCTGAAGCTACTTACCGAATCGCCCCCGCCGTCGTGCAGTAGAATCGTGAACACCGTTAAAACTCTCGAAAATTGATTGTGTGACACTTTATTAACCATATCAGTATAAAGATACCATGTAACCAGGAAGCAGTCAAGGATAAAATATCATATTTGATAATATATTTTTGCCGGGCTGAGCGAAACCGATGTAGCAAAAACCGTGCCAAACTTTCGGATGATCGCGGGGTTAGGATAGCGTGAACAGTGGCGAGGAA
>Ga0207997_1002063_pt1 | contig 10270 bp, 13 predicted proteins | sample AntAceMetag02UKN_FD_184777 | JGI IMG/M metagenome (GOLD analysis project Ga0207997, IMG submission 184777) | Saline lake microbial communities from Ace Lake, Antarctica - Antarctic Ace Lake Metagenome 02UKN (SPAdes) (version 2) | ecosystem: Environmental > Aquatic > Non-marine Saline and...
GATCCGAATAACAAACCCTTTCACACCGACCCGGCATGGCAGCGCATTATAAAAGAACGTGATAGAGCGAACGCAAAGTTAGATAGGCTTGAGAAGCAGAGTAAAGACGCTAAGAAGCCAAATAACGGAAGCAAAGTTTTGGCAATGTCTGAGGAAGAAATTGTTGATACATTCACTAATAATCCTCATGTTTTTCTAAAAGATTTCGCAGTTGATATCAGAGATGAAATTTATCATGGTCTTGATAATAGGAGGAAAGCAGAGGCCGAAACAAACTTTAAAGAGGCCAACACAAAAGCGCAAGAAGCTGTTTCAACTGCACAGCAAGGAGTATTGACAAGGTTTTTTAACAAGCGGCCTGATGGCGTGGAGATGTTACAAAGAGGTGACATACAAAGATACATGGCAGCTAATCCAGGTCACAATGCAATGTCGGCATACAACAAACTGTCTAAAACAGATTCAGTGCCTAAATCAGAAGTAGAACAAATGATAAAGAGTGCTGTTTCAAAAGCAAACAAAGAATTAAACAAAGAATTAAAAGCAATGGGCAGGGCAAGCTCAAAATCATCAACAACTGCAAGAAAGGCAGTTGTCAGCACAAAAGATGAATTAAAGAATCCTGATAAGCATGGCGGTGCAAGAGCCGTAGCAGCAAGAAGGTTCAGAGAGCGAGCAGGCCGATAAGGAGTTTAAATAATGGCAATAGAAACACAACTGGAAGCCACCACGAACGATTATTTTCAGATGAATGATGGCAAGGCAGAGGACCTTTATACAGAGATGAGTTTTCTATGTAACTATCTCTTAAAAGAAAAGAAAGGTAATTACAAAACACATAAAGGTGGAAGGAAGATTAAGATTCCGATCAGGTTTGATGGAAACGCTTCTGGATTCTTTACCAGAGGCACACCACTTGATTCGACAAAACAGCAAGCTGTAACGTCTGTTTATCTAAATTGGAAATACGCTTAACACCATAGGCGCTATTATAGAATGATAAACAAACATTGGACATATAAAGAATTAGAGTTGTTAAACCAGTTTTATGGTATTATCCCAAATAAGTTTTTGGAAATTATTATAGGCAGGACAAAACAATCTATTCAACATAAAGCATTGAGGCTTAAACTTACTACTCCATATTCTACAGATTGGAAATATTGTTTAGATTGTGGTACTCAGTTAAGCAGATCAGCAAGTCACGCTGATAAAGTAAAACGTTGCTTTCCATGTTCAATGAAAAATCATTCAGGGTCGAAACATCATAACTGGAAAGGTGGCAAATCTCCTTTAAACTTTATTATCCATACATATTTAAAAAATGGGTGGTCAAGAGATATTTTAAAAAGAGATAACTACACTTGTCAGGAATGTAATGTTATTGGTGGAGATTTAGAAGTACACCATAACAAAGAAATGTTTCATTCTGTTAGAGACAGAGTTCTATCAAAGTTTAAGGATATTGACCTGAACAACTTTGATAATAAAGTCTTTATAGCAAAAGAGGTTGTTAAAGCTCATAAAAATGTGAGTGGAATAACTTTATGTGTTAGATGTCATTCTAAAAAACATAATAGAAAATCGAGTGAATTGCTGGAAACTCCTGAGAGCTGCAATTGCCACAACGTAATCAGTAATGATAAGCGTGACGGCCTGAAAAATATTGCAGATTGGACAATCAGCAGCCAAGCATCCTTGGAAGAGGATGAAGGTTCAACGACTAACGCATACGATCCAGAACGGATTATGAAGCGACACGAGCGCCCGATACAGCAGAAGTTTGCTGTAATGATATAGTCTGATCTTATAGGAAACTATGAGAAGTGTGACCTAAAGTGTTACACGATAACAACCATGTATGGAAACGCAACAATTTATCAGATTGATTCATGGGAGAATGCAGGCCCAGAAGCGCAGGTTGATCTTATTTTTGAAGAGATTGAAGGCTCACAAATTGGCTTGAATAAAATCCTTGCGACCAGTTTATATAATGGTTTAGAAGGTGACTCAAGCAATCTTACTGGTCTTAATTCTGTCACTGATACAACAGCAACGACCGACTATGCTGAGTATTCATCAAACGATATCGTGTCTGCTGATGGAACTAAGGTATGGACTGGGTTAGGTTCTAGCACGACTACTGGTTTAAGTATGAATGCAATCAGAACGATTAGGACGGCAGCTGCTTATGGCGATGGTAAATTATCTGAACCTGATGTTATTTCAACCACTGAGACAAATTATAACACAATCAAAAACATTCTTTCCGTTTCTCAACAGTTTACAGAAGGCGTTAAGACTGCAAAAGCTGGTTTTTCCGGTGTTTATTTTGAGGGTTGTGATATTTCCCCAGATCGTTACTGTCCTGCTTCAAATTTGTATGCTGTTAACACAAAACATCTTGGCTTCACTGTTAACCCTGACGCATTGTTCAAGCGTCAGAAATGGCAGGTAATCGCTGGCTCTCCTAATGACAGAACTATGAAGCTTGTTTTTGGTGGAAATTTAACTTGTAATAACAGACGGTCTTGTTATCGTCATTCTGACATTTCATAAGTTGGGATAAGGAGAAAATAAAATGGATAGAAAATCAGTAATAGGGCCTTGGAAACAAGGATTATACGATATATCTGCTGCGGCAACCGAGATTGTTGGTACTATTAGAGAAGATGTGCAGGGTAATAAATACCGTTATGCTAAAGCTGGATCTACTGGACTATCTGCAAGTCTTCAAACTGTTGCAGTTGCAGAGGATGCAGATTGGGTAAGTGAAGCAGCTTCCGCACATTCTGTTGGTGACAGAACTTTGACACTAACAATTAAAGCACCCGGTGCAACTGGCGTTAATAATGAGGATTATTTTGCTGGTGGTCAAATAGTTATGCAAGACGGTACAGCAGAAGGTATTAGGTATCCGATTCTATACAGTTCAGCAGTAGCGGCAGCCGGGACATCTATAACAATTACGATTGATCAACCCTTGGTTGAGGCAATTACTTCCGGCACTGAGTTTACTTTGGTACATTCGCCTTATATGGCAACTGTTATCAGTGCTACAGCTACGGACCAGGCAACTGGTGTCCCACTTGTTGATGTTACAGCCGCTTATTACTACTGGTCACAAACTGGTGGAGAGGGCATTGCGTTTGGTATGGATACAACAGCAGTGGGGCAGGAATTAACGCTCGGTACGGATGACGGGTCATTAAGCTCTTGGCTGGGCAGTTTCATAATATTGTCAGGTGCCACACCTGTTGTATCTACTGCTCAACCTTCGATGGCTTTGGTATCTGGTATGGCTATGGTATCAGGAGAGTTCACACCAGTTCGATATACAATTGATTAAAAAATAGGGGGGAGCAATTCCCCCTTTTAAGGAGAATATATGGCTTTTTCGAGTGCGATTACAAGCAGATCTGCCATGAGAAACAAAGCCGTGACCTGGGGGACATTCGATGCAGACAGCGTAGAAGCTGGTGACATTGATACAGGGTTACGGAAAGTCGATTTTATGGTTGTCCAGACAGGTGGTGCAGCAGTGTCTGCAGATCAGTCAGCTGTTAATGAGACATTGCCAGCAGACGGCAGCGCAATATCAATTGCATGTACTGACAGCACTACTGGATATTGGTTGGCAATCGGAGATTAAAACATAAGGAGTAGCATATGGCTTTTGAAAGTGCAATAGTAGGCAGATCGGCAATGAATGATAAAACGGTTGCCTGGGGAACGTGGACAACAGACACAACTGGTGGAGACATAAACACTGGACTACGGCAAGTTGATTTTATGACATTGCAAACGTCTGGCGCAGCAGTATCAGCCGGGCAGTCTTCTGTAAGTGAGACTCTACCAGTTGCAGGGAGCGCAGTAACAATTGTATGCACATCCGATGCAGATGGTTTTTGGATGGCTTTTGGTGATTAACCATGAGTCAAGCTAAAGATATTTTAAATAATATTAAGCACCGTTTACCTGACAGGACGAACATATATCCTACATTAAATAGGTCTGTTCGTCTTGTCTCTAAACGCTTATTTTATCATAAGTCTAATTTGGTTCTGGGTGCGTTATCAGTTTCGATTACGGCAGATACATCAACAGGGACATTACCTTCTGATTTTTGGGGATTGTTAGATAAACCTTATATATCGACTAAAACATATACGCTTCAGCCTTTACCTAATCAGAGGACGGGGCTTTTGCTAACAGACAATTCAGAGCCATCGTACTATAAAATAGTAGGGTCAACTTTAAATCTTTACCCTGGTTCTTCTTCAGCGATTACAATTAATGGTGATTACTGGACAAAACCGACACAGATAACAAAACCTACGGATACTATCCCGTTTGATGAACAGTTTGATGATGTGATTGAAGAATCCTTAATTCATTCTTTTGTTACTGGTGGGACTACAGGTGATGTTAACGCTGTGTCGTTAATGCGAAATTTTATTAACGAACAAGTGGACAATATTGTACCGTATATAGAAAACTCAGCACCTAAAAGGGTTCCAGATAGCATGGGATTAGATTATCAATTAGACGGTGGTAATTATGGCGAATACTGATGTGACTATTCAAACAATTATTGATAATAGTTTAGCAAGGGCAAAAGACCCAGACAAGACACAGTGGACTGATGCCCAGATGGTTATTTTTATTAATAAAGCATATGACAATGTTCATAAGACTCTTATCCGTATAGGTAGTGAAATCGTAATTAGTGAAGACACAATCACAATGGTAGCTGCGACTCAAGAATACTTATTGGCTGATAACCTTGCTGATTTTTGGGGCATGACCGAGAACGGGGTGTATTTTTCTGCAATAGCTGACCCGTTAGTGCCTGTTTTGTACGAAGACAAACAAAGGGCAGGGACAGATACCACGGCAACATATCCAGAGTCTTATTATGTCACAAACTTAAACTTAGGTGTGATAGACATTCCTGATGCTACTTCAGCGGCTGCATATCCTACCTTAAATTGCCGTTACTTTAAAAAAAATACACCACTTACTCTGACAGGGAATATGCCTTATAACAACCTGTTTAACGATGCGATTAGTTCTTATGCTGATTATGTAGCAGTACTAAAGACAACAGCGCAAACAGCAGAATACACAGCATTATTAAATGCGCTTGAAGAACAAACCTTAGCAATAGCGAGTAAGAGGACACCAACGTGATACCTCCAACACCAAAAGACAAGAAGGAAGAAGGTTCAATAAATTTTGAATCGTTCCCGTTTGGTCTAAATACCGCTGTTCCGGCATCAATGATAGCTCCAGTCGAGTTGTCAAATTGTGTTGATTGGAAATATAACAGCCGTGGTCAGCTTGAAACAAGAGGCGCTATTGTAAAATATTCGACTACAGCAACAACTAAAAGTATTTCAACCATTGGCAGTGCTACTATTGCTGGTGTTGAAAGAGTGCTTGCATGTGATGCTGATTATGAAGTTTATTATCTTAACGGTACTGTCTGGACAAGCATAGGCACAGCAATAGGTGTTGCAAATTTCTTGTCTTATAATAATGTCGCTATGGTTTTGGACGGGTCGTACGTTAAATATCTTGATGGCGTAACCTCAATCAAGATGGCATACGATACCGGGGAAACTATTTATGATAAATATAATGGTGCTGAAGACGGTACAACAGCATTAAGTGCCGCAGGAGTCGGGTGTGTCTTTACTACACCAGCATGGGACGCAGGATTTACAATGCCACCGGTCACTGTTACGGCTAAAGTAGTTTCAGCATCTTCAGGTTCGATTGAGGCATCATTCTATGACGTAACAGGAACCACAGAAGTGGCAGCTAAAACATATACCGGAGAAATACCGACAGTTTTAAATTATGTTGATATCACATTTGCAGCCACAGATATCACAACAGAACTTGCACCAAGTACTCAATATTATTGTTTATTAAAAGGTGCGAATACAGACTTGTCTCATTCAACTGTTGCAAGTGGTGGAACACTGATAACAGCAGGAAGTACACCTGACACAGCAAAAGATCCTGTTATGAGGATAAACCCTGGCTTGCCACCGAAGGCGAGCTATGGCGCAATATCTGATAAACGCCCTTTCTTGTGGGGTGATACTGCAAAGCCGGGTGAAATACCGTATGGGAAATTAAGCCATTTAGAATATGGGTATCTAACCACTGTTGATGAAAGTAGAATATCATTCCCTGTTGGTGGGCTTGAAGACTTATATGGTGATTTGTGGGTATATGGAAAAGAGGACCACCCATACATTGCAAAGCTTACTGGGGATACCGAGTCAGATTGGTCAGTTAACTTAACATACCAGAGGGCGTGGACACTTCCTAAAACATTAGTTAACGTTGGCAACGATTTGTTTAGCACTTCGTCAGACGGTGTTGATTCGTTACAAGGAGTCCAAGAATATGGAGACATAAGGGCTTTTTCAGAGAGTGATAGTGTATTTGATAAATTTTCAAACTGGTCAAGCACAACATTTGCTGCATATTATCCAAAAGAAGGCCAATATTGGTTATACATGCCTGGTTATTCAAAAGTATTGGTTTGTCATATAAACAGACCATACAATTCAGGCAACAAGGTGGGTTACCCGTGGACAGAGTACACATTGCCTATTGTTCCGACAACATTCAAGCAAGCTGGTTCTAATTTTCTTATAGGTAGCAGTGACGGTCATGTTTACACTTTTGATACAACAGAGTACAAAGATTTAACGACAACTCAAATTGATCCTGTTTTTAAAACAGCTTACATAGAATTTCCTTTCTCTACGGTTAATTTAGAAATGATTCAGTTTGTTGCTAGTTCACAGCTTGGCGCTAACTTCACTCTTAATATTTATAAGAATGGTGGTATATCAGACTATGCAGTTTCGTATCCGATATCTTTATCAATTTTTGATGATGTTACAGTAGCAGAAATGTTAATGACTGTTGGCGATGCTACAATGATTATTTCAGGCACAAGTCAAAACCCGTCAAGGAAGCCATTAAATATCAATTGTTGGAGTTGTCAACTTGAAGTTAAAGACGTTAAGGTTTTCGGCAAGCCAATGTTTTTAAACGGTATGTTTTTAAGATATATTAAAACAGATATGATATGGCATAGTTAGGAGATATTATGGCAAGACAAACAATAGTAGGTACAGATACGGTAGCGGCAGCACTTTTAACAAAACAGGTTAATAATACTGATGATTCTTACGTCAATATTGCAGAGGTTGAGGCTGCCAGAGATAGTGAAGCAAGCTTGTTGGCTAAACAAGATGCACAAGACGCTTTAGTATTATCAAATACAAACGAGATAACCGCAGCAAGAGATGGTGAAGCAAGCCTACTAGCTAAAGAACAAGCGCAAGATAATTCAATTCTTGCTGTGACTGCTGCTAATGGTTCTTTGATATCAGCTAATGATACCACACCTGGATTTCTTAACGATAAACTTGTTGTCGGTACAGACATTGCTTTAACAGAGAACAATGATGGAGGGAATGAAACTATATCAATATCCACTACGGCGAATGAAGATTTCACAAATATATTTATGATGGGGTTTTAGTTATGGCAAGAGCTTATAAAAGATTAGGTGCAACAGTAGTTACAGCCGATACAGACACAGGGCTTTATACTGTCCCTGCAAGCACTTCTGCAGTAGTCGGCAATGTCCATGTATGTAATATCGGGGCATCATCCAGAACGTTTAGAATAGCTGTTGTAGACGGTGCAATAGGAACAGTAAGTAATGAAGATTATCTTTATTATGACGTTTCAATTGCTGCAAACACAGGTGTGGCTTTTAATATTGGGCTTACGCTTCCAACCACATACACAATTTTAGTCAGGGCCAGTCATGCAGATGTTGTTTTCTCTGCATTTGGCGCTGAGATTTCATAGGAGGTACTATGGGAACTAATATATATCCAGCAGCACTAATTCTGCCAGCTAATCCTACACCTTTAGTGAAAGAAATAAATGCGGATAATAGTTATGGAAGATATTTACCGACACCAACTAATGATGGTAGTTATATAAGATTACCAGAAAGCAACACTGGTGATTTAGAATTATATAATGCAGCAAATGCACAAGTTTGGGTAAAAGCACATACTGACATTCATGCAGATGCTGAATACTGGACGGGTGTTTTCTGGATAGATACAACAGATGAAAAGATATGGGTTTGGGTTTATGACGAGGGTACGGAACCAGATACATACTATCTTGCTACTGTTGCGTTAAGTGATGGAACCGTTGCAAGTATTGGAAGTTGTGAACCTGGCAATGGTTTGTACGGTAAAATTTTTACCAGTTATTACGCTGAAAGAGCAGCTATGGGTTCTGGTAATCTTGTAATTAGGGACGGTGATAACCAGATAACGCTTGACACTTCTGATGGGTCAATTGCTGTTGCTACTGCTCAAATCACTCAAAACGGTGCAGCGATTAGTGGAGCGGCAGATTATGAAACGGAAGACGGGTTAATATATGTTATTACTGGTCCAGTATTAAGTGTATTTCCAATATCGTCAGGGCAAAATTCGTATATGCAGTTACAGCGTGGTGGTTCTATCAGGTATGTTTATATCCCAATGAACTCACCTGGAGGGGTGGGGGGATATCCAATATTATGGGGTGGATATGTCGCAATATGTTCTGCGAGTACTGATCAAGCCTATAATGCAAGATTCTTTGAAAGAGCAGCATTTGACACTTGGCTAAAAAACCTATGTGATTATTACGGATTACCAGAATAAGGGGGATATTATGAGAATTATATTTAATTACGAGAAAGAAAACGGACTGACAAAATACCCTGATGACATTAGTTTATTCGGGAATACTGATGCTGAGACTGTTCCAGGAAAGATTATTGCGGATTATTATGGCACTATGTCATTGACTGAATACACAGAACCAGTATTAAAATCAGTCTATACGATTAGCGAGTTCATTGAGAAAATACCACCAAACAAGCTTAAAACAATAAGAGCTTCAGCAAATGACACGATTGACCAATGGGTGTTTTTGGTGCCAACCGAGAGAACTATTGACCTAAATAACACTAAAGATTGGTTCCTTGCTGGATTGGCTGTAATGGTAGCAGATGGTATATTCACGCAAAACCAAGTAAACAATTTTTTGGAAATATAAAATGACTGTATTTGATAATATAAGTTATTATAAATGTAAAGCAACTCAATTGAATGTTAAGCCGGTTGTTAATCCTTTGGGTGGCAATTGGTCCCCGGAACAAGTTGCAGCAGGGTTTGCAGCATTAGAAATCACACCAGAGGACCACTATATAAAATATGGTAAGTCCGAAGGGATCGTCGGTTTTGACACGTGCAACCTTGAGTCAATGAAAAGCCATTGGGACAGTAAGCGAGAATATAAAGAAATCATAGTTAATAAACGAAAGAATGGCGAAAAGGTTAATGTTTGTGATTTTATCAAACCAAATGATACCGTTATTGCACAGGATGTAGATGAAAACAATTTACATATAATAAACCAATGTACCTGTGATAGCCAAGTTTTGAATATTTACAAAAGAGCAGGGCATGGTTTGTTTTACAGATCTGACCTTGAACTATACGGGCAAAGTGAATATTGGGCATTCCCAGCAGAAGTGAGGGAAAAGAATAATGCCGGTGATTGCGAAGATATGGCGCATGTAATTGCAAGTTATTTTGAGGCAGCAGGTTTATCTTATTGGAGATATGCTGTTTGCACAGGAACTGCAAACATCGGGATAGGCCATTCAACTATTTATTATCTAAGAGATAACAACAGTTGGTGTCTTCTTGACTCAACTGGTGGTGTTCCGAATGGTGCAGATATCAATAGTGCTGCATTCCCGATACTTGGGACTTTAGGGCACGACAATCATGGTCATGCATTAAGCACATTTGATAGATGCTATAATTCTAAAAAATCATGGTGGGGGTTTGAATATTAGTAATGAAAGACGATATTAATAAATTTTATATTGGTAAAATAAAGGAGTAAAAAAAATGGCTTCATTCGATGATTTAGGGTATATGAATAAATTGACTTCAAAGTTAAGTAGTTTAGGTTGGGATAATCCATACGGAGATAATAACGCATGGACACAGCAAAACGTACAGCAAGGTTTTTCCGACAATGGGCTTACTCCAGAACAGCATTATAACACTTGGGGAAAGGGTAATGGTATTAATGTTGATGCTATTGGGCAAACAGCCCTTGTGAATGGGATGCCTCCAGTATCCGG
>Ga0207997_1002065_pt1 | contig 10266 bp, 24 predicted proteins | sample AntAceMetag02UKN_FD_184777 | JGI IMG/M metagenome (GOLD analysis project Ga0207997, IMG submission 184777) | Saline lake microbial communities from Ace Lake, Antarctica - Antarctic Ace Lake Metagenome 02UKN (SPAdes) (version 2) | ecosystem: Environmental > Aquatic > Non-marine Saline and...
AGAAAGTTGGAACAAATGAATGGAGAAAAAAGGGTTTATTATTAAGAGTTTATGTAAGTAACAGTGATTTCCATTATTTAACTAAAGTTGGATGGATTGCAATAGTTAAACACGAAAGAAGTAATAAGTATTTTGAAGATAATGTTTTTCCATCAAGACCAAAAGCAATATCTTGGGCTAATGCTTATATGAGGACACACTAAAATGGCAATAAAAGACTGGAAAAAACTTGATGAAAGTAATCAAGGAATTACTTATGGAAATAAAAAAGAGAAAATAGTTTTGGATATATTAACTCCCTATAGATTTGAAAAAAATAGTTTTGTTATGGTTACAAAATCTGGAAAGGGAACTACAGCAATAATTAATAAAGTAAGTATGACCAAAGCTAAACAAGTAGCTAATGCTTATATGAGGACACACTAAAATGGCACTAAAAGACTGGAAGAAAGCAAGTAAAAGTATAAAAACAGAATATGAACAAGAAGGAGATACAGTCTATAATATATGGAATAAAAATGGAAATATTTTATTTATAATAAAATCACCTAATGGATATATTCTTGGTTCAAAAATGTTAAGTCAAATGGACTCTCCTAAAATTATAAAATCATTCAAAACAAAAGCTCAAGCTCTAAACTTCGCTAAAGCTTATATGAGGTCGCATTAAAATGATAAAAGACTGGAAATTACATTCAAAAAAAAGTGGTGGCAGATGGGAAAATGAAACTATTTTTATTAACAAAAATAATGGTAAAAAATTATATATAGATTATTCTGATGCTTTTGGTAGCAAGGGATGGGATGTTACAATAGGTGTTGGACATACTTGGTTTTATCAAGGAGCAAAAACAAAAGCTCAAGCTATGAAGTTCGCTAAAGATTATATGAGGACACATTAAAAATGGGATTAACAAAAGCACAAAAACATAATAGAATGATGGAAAAGATATTTGAAGAAGCAAAAGAAATACCATCATCATTAAATAAATTTTATTGGAGAAAAGGAAAAGTAGTAAAGAGGAAGAAATAAGATGGCAATAAAAGACTGGCATTATGAAAAGGATGCTTATGGAGATGATTCTTGGGATAGAGAAAAAGAAGGATTTTATTATGAATTAAGGATATATCCAAATGCTCATAATTGGAGTTTACTTTTATTAAAGTTTTCAAAGAATGATTTTATGGCAAAGTCAATATCAAAAAGAACATTAAAAAAAGCAGAAAACAGAGAAGAATTATCAAAATATGCTAAAGCTTATATGAGGACACACTAAAATGTCAAACAAAATAAATATTAACCAGATTCAGAAAAAACTTAAAGAAGCAATTAAATTAGGTTATGGAGACACTATTGAATTAAGAATAAATGGAGAACATTATGAAATAGTATTTCCAAAATCTATGGTGAAAAAATTAAAATGGCACTAAAATCAATCAAAAAGAAAATAATGTTTTTTAACATAATCTCTATAGTTTTATTTTTTATTGCAATCGCTTGGAATATAAAAACAGGTGGAAATTATAATCTCGAAATAGGTATTGGGGCATTAGTATTAGGTTTAATTAGAGTTTGGCAAGAGTTTTTAAAATAGAAAGATATTAAAATGAAACTAAAGAAATACTTCAAGAAGTCAATGTTTGTTTACATACTTACAGCTATATCTATACTTGGTTTTATAACAATCATACTAAAATATTCAACAGGCTATGACCTAAAGCCAATAGTGGAGACTTTAATGTTTATATTGATTGGTATGGGTCTTATTATTCAGAGCAGGATAAGAGTTGTCATAAAGAACGGAATCCAAAGGGATGAGATACTTAATGTTGTAGCTCTTGTTGTTGGAATCGCAATATTCATTACAGGTTTGCTATTTAATATAGACAATCCAATATTCGGTGCTTATAAAATACTTGCAAGTTCAATAGCAATCTTGATAATTGCTCTAAATACATTCATAACAAAGGATTAAAATGGGAAAACAAAAATCAAGCAAAAAAGTAATACTCTGGATAACCATACCTCTTGTAATCCTATTAATAACCCTCTCAACATTATTTATGGTAAGACAAACTATGTACACTTCAATTTTCTTGGGAGCAACAATGAAGGAATGTGATGATAATGTTGCAATAAAGGAATCAAACGGATACACTTGCGAAATAAAATCGACTTCAGATAGAATAGATGGGAAAAAAATGGTATGCAAAGCTGTCTGTAAGAAATCTGATGAGACAGAAGCTCCTAATGGATGGTATCGTTGTAAACCTGATGGGAAATTAGAGCAAATGCACAATGGAGAATGGACACCTTATAGATATTGTGATTATTATAATAATAAAGAAAATCAATGCAAATATGCAGACTCAAAATATTCTTCAATCCCATATACATTATGTGAGGAAGAAAAAATAGTAGAGACATATTTCTGCTATCACGGGGAATGCCTATCTTATGAGAAATATCAAGATATATGGATTTCAGATTATACAGTTCATTCAACAATGAGCAGTTGTAATTCTGAATGTGGGGAAGAAGAGCCATCTGAAACTTGTTCAAAGGAATACATAGGGGATTCATACTGCAAGACTGATGGAAATGTATACAGGAAACAAAAGCAGACTGATTGCTCTGTTAATGAGGTTTTAATAGATACCTGTTCTGATGATGAGTTTTGTAAGGATAGTGAATGTATTTTAATAGAAGACCAACTTCCAGAAGAAGAAGAACAACAAGAAGAATATATTACTCAATTTGTAAAAGTATGTCATCCTAAAACTGGAGAAGAAGGAGACATTTACTGGATGGACTCCGAAGGAAAAGCTGGTGATTTAGTTTCAGAATGTGAAGGGGAATGTCAGTATGATAATGATGGAGAGCCTGAATGTTTAGATAAGGAAGGGAAAATAGAAGGAACTTCTTGTTTAACTTTATCTCCAAGTGCTACAACACTTGCTGAAAGAAACGAATGTTGTAAAAAAGAATTAGGTTCTATTTATTATTGGAGTGATGAAAAAGGAAGTTGTATAAAATTAAGTCCTGAAGAACTTGAAGATGAGATAATAGAAGGCATAAAGGATGAAATCAAGGAGTTTGAGATTGATAAAGTGACATTAAGCATAATCATAGCTATATTTGTTGTTTTAATCATAGCTTCAGTATTTTACTTCAAGAAACCAAATAAAAAGAAAGGGAAGAGGAAAAGAAAATGACAAGAGGATACGCAACAATATATTTAAAAAATGGACAAACTTTAAGCTATAATTTAGTAGAAGAAAAAGATGGTTACTATTTTATGGGAAAAAGAGTAGCCTCATTGAGAAACTGGATGTTAGCAGAAAGAAAAGCAAAAGAACTTTTTCGTGAGAAAGCTAAACAAATTGTTAAACAAGGCAAATATAAAGACTCTTATAGCAGTATGTGGTCTGAAGGAGAATCAGCATACATTTCAGGAACACATACAGCAACTTTCAAAAGAAAACCCAATACAATTACAGCATTAAAAAGGTATGGAACAAATCAATACAATTTAGGATTTCAGACATATAGAAACTTTGAATATATTAATGGTGAATGGAGATATGATATGACTTATTATGCTATCCAATGGAAACCAACAAAACCAGTAACTATATTCATAGAAAAATCTATTTACAAAAAAAATGGTTCTCACTCAGAACAAAAGTTAAGTAAAATAGTTAAAGTTACAAACAAGAAAGAAATTGATGAATTAATAAAGAAATTCAAAATCTTACATAATAAATTAAAAATGCTTATATGAGAACACATTGATGAAATCCAACAAATGGTTCAAGATGGAAGAAAAAGGTGAATTAGGGAGATTTGATTATAGCCCTAAGAAAACATCATCTGAGAGAAGAAAAGCCCTCAGAAAGGCTGTAAAGTCCCCAAGAAACTCAGGATTAGAGGTATTTCACAAGCTCTGGGGTCTTCGAAATGTTACAATAAAATCCCAATCAAAGAACTCCATAATATATGGAGCAGATGCAAGATATATAAAGAAAGAATTTTACAAAACAAGGTGGTGGTGAAAAATGAAATATTTATTAGAACCAAGATATGATGCAAGAAGTAGTTTTTATGGAAAAGCAAGAGTAGAGGAAGTAGGGAATAGAAAAATCCTTACAAGTTACAGCACAAAAGTAGCAGAGATAATAGGAAATAAGGCAATAGTTTATGGAACATACTCAGCAACTACTTTAAGACATATCAAAGAGTTCTTGAAACAGAATGGCTTTAAAGCAGAAAGTTCAAGACAGATAGTTAAAGACTATATGAAACAATGAAAATAATACCAATCTCAGAAATTAAAGAATTAAACCAAAAAGCAGGACTTTATTGGTTTACACCAGATACAATAAGATTTTTCAAAAGCAGATTAGATAAATACGCTTACAAAAAAGGAAATAAAGCTTACTTCGTTAGCAGTGAGCAATCACCATACGGTTCAAGAATGTATTCCGTTAGGGTTGCTGACTTGAAAACAGGAAATATAAATACTGTTGGAGATTTTATGAAGTATGGTTCAAGAGAAAGTGCATTGAAAGAAATTAAAAAGATAATAGGATAAAACAATGAAAATAGACACAGGATTCCCAGAGCAAATCTGGAGCATTGAAGATTACAATAGAGTTCATAAGGTGAAACAATGAAAAGTTTAGAACAAATCAAACAAGATATAAAAGATGATGGTAGATACTATAATAACTTTGAAAAAACACAAGATAGAAAATATTATTTATGGAGTGTTTTTGGCAACGCTTTTTTAAAAGGTGGTAGTCGTTATGGCAAACCTTTCAAAATAACAAAATTATATGGAAGTAATCAAGTTATTTTAGAGGATAAAAAAGGTAATGTGTTATATGATAGTGAAAAAGACAAATTTACTCCAAACAAATTTATAGATTTTGTTGCTCAAAAATATTCACAAGCATTAAATAGGTAAAACAATGAAAAAGAAACAAAGAGCTTTAATATCGGCAATTATTATGACTTTGATATTTATAATTGCATTTATCCCATTGCATTTGTTTGTGTTCAAGACAAAGCCATTTGCAACAATGGGAGTAACAGCATTTATCATATTCATATCATACTTTGCTTTGAGATTTTTCGACAGGTAATCATACTCAATGAAAAACAAAATAAAATTAGATGTAGATAAGAAGACAGCACTATGGATGACTATAGCAGTATTCCTGTTTGTCTTGATGCAGTTGTTGGGATTCAACAATTTATCAAGCAATATGGTAATTATGCTTAAAGCCATAGTGGGAATCGGAGCTTTAATAGAAGTTGGATTTATAAGCCTAAAGAAGATGAAATATGATGCTGTAGACATAACAACCATTGTTGTTGCATTTTTGGTCTTGGCTTCAATATTCCTAAACATATATGGATTAGGCTTTGTATGGTTGACCCAGCTTGTAATAGGTATGCAATTCGTATTGGTTGTATTATTTGGAATACAACTCTTCAGACCTACACCAAAGAAAAGATAGTAATAGTCAAAACATCTCCGTGTTTTGCTCCCAGCTTTTATTAGCTGGGTTTAAGATAGTTTAGAGAGGAAAATAAAATGGCACTAAAAGAAAGAGAAAAGGCGATATAAAATGAAAACATCATATAATCTTAAAAGGAGAGTTGTTTCTGCGAAAACTCGTGAAGATATATCTAACTCTTTAAAAGGTCACCCTTGTTATAAAAATCCACAAAGAGGCATTAATATAAGTTTAGCAAATAAAGGTAAATTTGTTGGAGAGAAAAATCCTTTTTATGGTAAAAAACACTCTATTAAAAGTAAGAACAAAATGCGAGAAAGTATAAAAATAACAAATATGACACCCGAAAGACAAGAATATTTTAAAATAATTGGTAGTGGAATGAAAGGTAAACACCATTCTAAAGAACATAAAGAAAAAATTAGAAATCTTTATCTTGGAAAAACTTATGAGGAAATTTATGGTGTTGAAAAAGCAAAAGAATTAAAATTAATAAAAAGTAGTATAAAACCTTCAAAGTCAACTATAGAAAAAATAAGAAAAGCAAGAGCAAAACAAATTCTACCTGTTAAAGATACAAAAATAGAAGTTAAAATCCAAAATTATTTAGATGAATTAGGTATAGAGTATTTCACTCATAAATATATGAATATAGAACATAGTTATCAGTGCGATATTTTAATTCCCTATTTAAATATGGTTATAGAATGTGATGGAGATTACTGGCATAAATATCCAATAGGCAATAAACTTGACCATATCAGAACAAAAGAACTTATTGAAAAAGGATTTAAAGTATTACGATTATGGGAAAGGGATATACAAATTATGGATATAGACAATTTTAAGAATAAATTAAAAGATTTTATATGAGAAGAAGATGACAAGAAAAAAATTCAAAAACGGAAAGAAAATAAGATGGTTAATATTAGTATCAATCTTAGTTATATGGCTCTCATTATTAATAGTTGGACATTTTAAAGTCGAGAGTATAAGAACCGCAGAAGGTATGGATAGTTACTGGTCAAATCCTTCAGCAAATACTTGGGATTTGATAATAAGTAACGCACTTAGTTGGACAATCGCATCTATATTAATCTCTCTCGGTGGTTACTTAACATATAAACTGATAAGAAAGAAGAAAATATTTTAGTCAAGGGTAATCAATATGGCAAAAAAGAAAAAAGGATTAAAAGTGGGACAGAGTAGAACTACCTTCAGAAAGATTGGTAAGAAGAGAGTAAAAGTCAAGATTACCAAGAAATCTGGGGGCAAATACTCCGTCAAGAGAATAGGAAAAAAGAAAAAATAAACCTTTTCTGATTTCCAAAAATAAATTTTTTTATTTTTTTTATTTTTTTTAATCATAAGTGTCAAAATGCCTGAAAAATTAGACTTTCCAACTGGAAGAGGAAATAATATTCACATAATTATTTATGTTCCTTCTACAATTGGTATTGATAAAAAAATAAGCAAAGAACAATTTGATAAAAGAATAAAGTCTGTAATAGACTTTCTAAGAGACAAATTCGGCGGTTCTACAAAGATAAAGGCATCAGGAGACTACTATTCAGATGAATTAAAAAAGCCAGTCAAAGAAAGAGTAGCAAAGGTTGAAGCATTTACAACAAAAAGAGACTATTATAAGGCTGACAAAGAGATAAGAAAATTCTTAAAAGAAAAGAAAAAAAGCTGGTCTCAAGAAGCAATATCCTATGAGTACGAAGAAAGCTTATATTTTGTTTAGATAATCTCTAACAAAACCTTCTATCTTGCCTGTTTTCACTGCCTTTCTTATGTTATGAAGCAAAATAGCATCCATTGTATTTGAAGGGCTTCTCTTTGCTATTTTCTTTGCCTTTTCCATCAGTTCTTTATCATCCATCTTTTTTATACCCTTATTTCAAGTTTGACCTTACCATTATATACTTTATAGAAGTGCGTTGTGCAACATCCAAGTATTATAGCTCTATTTGGACATCTCTTGCCATTTGCCATTATATATTTACATCGTTTATTAATTGGTATTTTTCTATTAATCATTTTTCCCTCTTATTGGAAGCAGTTCTATCTTATTTGTTCTTGGATTATGCCACTTAAAAAACACATCAAATCCTTTAGGTTTCCTATGATATTCCTTGTTTTTATAATGTCTTCTACTAGACATTTCTCTACTTATCATTTTAAGATTCTTCTTCTTCAAGAAGCCATTAATCAAAGATTTTAATTCTGGGAGCAAATTACTCTTTTGTGAGAGCCGTAGTGATATTTCACTATAGTTTTCATCAAATGATATTACTCCTTTCTTCTTCAAATTTTCATCATATAGATTATATTTCATTTTCCTTTACTAGATTTTCTTGTCTCTTCATAGACAACGCCCCAAGTATAAGCTTCTATTAATTTATGGTCTTCCTCATTATTTATTTTTGTCATAATTTCACCTTCTTTTATTATATCCAAAAGAGGCAATGAAGGGTGCTATTAAAACCCTGTCCCCAACCTCTTCTGGATTATTGGAGTTTCTGAGGACTATTATTTTTCTTTAATAAATGATAGTTCGTACTCATCCATCTCTTTCCTAAAGTTTATTATCTCCTCTCCTTTAACTCGTATGAATGGTAGTATAATATATAGAAGCTTTTTAATCTCTTCTTTGTTGTAAATAACAACAGCTTTCTTTATTTTCAAATGCTTTACACCAATGATTGTTAAACTTGCACTCAGCACATCCAAAGTATATAAATAATCTGAAGCTACTTTGACTATAAATTGTTTATATTTCCCTTTGGCTGTATGGGTAAAGAATCCCCCTCTTCCATCTATGAATCCTGCTAACCATATTACTGATTGGATTTTATCTTCATTCCTTGATTTGCTCATAAAATCTTCTCAAGGATACACACAGATTTATCTGTGTGAGGAATTGAGACCCCCTTCCTTTTGAAATTTCTAACGCTTTGTTCATTAAATGAACTGCCATTCTTCTTCGCTTTTGGCTCTGATATGGTATCGTTAGAGGCTAAATTTATAGTAGCCTGTTCTTCTTGACATTTAGCCAAGAAGACTTGTTGTATGTTCTTTCCTGCGTTGTAATCAGCATTTGCTTCGTATCCACAGGATTCACATTTGTAAGTGTGTCTTGTTCTCTTGTTTAATTCACCACATTTGGAACAGATTTGAGATGTATATTTTGGGTCTATGTATTCCACTGGAATCCCTTCCCAATTTGCTTTATATTCTATTGAGTTCTGTAATCTGTTGAAGAACCAATTATGTAATCTTATTCTTTGTTTCTTGTTTGCTTTAGCTTGTTGTATTCCTTTTAGGTTTTCCATTACAATTACTGGCTTTAGTTCTTTCTTTGCCTGTTCAATTATGTTCTTTGAAATGTTGTCTATCTCAAAGTCATTATATTTTGTTTGCCTTTCTCTAAGTCGTTTCACTTCTTGTATTGCAAAATTCTCTTGCAACTTTGTTCTTTGTCTTCTGAAGAACTCATTCTTCCATTTAACTTTCTGTCCATTATGGAACTTTACACCTGACCGAGCCACTGAAACGGACAGATTATTTATTCCAATATCTATTCCGATTGGTGAAAATGATTTGTCTGGAATTGGTATGTCTATCTCTTTTGAATATGAAATATGTATGAAGAACTCATTGTTTTTCTTTAATAGTTCTGTAGAGCCTAATTTATATATTTCTCCTATTTGTTGAATTATTTCTGTTTGATACTCTGAGTTTATGATTAAAGGCAATTCTATTCTGTTATCTGATTTACCTTTTATTGTTGCTTTGTATAATAATGAGATAAAATATTTGTATAATTTATTATCTGTTTTTCTTATCTTCACAACCTGATTGTCATATCTGATTGCTCCATTCTTTAATATTGGGAATGTCTTTTTTCCCTTCTTTTTATTGTATGTTTTTATTATTTCAATGGATTTATTTCTTGCTCCAGCTATGATTGTTGAAGGTAAGTTAAGCTTTCTAAGGTCTTTGTAAACCAAATTATGTGTTATTGCTTCTCCATTCTTAGCTTTATCTAAACAGAAGTTAATTGATTTGATGTTCTTGTTTATGACTCTGTCTAATATGGTTGTTTTATTATTGCTTAACTTTCCAAGCTTTACTTTCAATGTTTTGCTTAATTTCATCTTTTTAAAAGCCCACTACTTTAGTGGTGGGATTATGTTACTTTGTCACCATACCTTGCTTTTTTAAGCATTTCTCACAAAATCCACTATTCTTTATATTTTCAAAGTCTTCACTTCCTTTGTAGAAATATCTTCTACAGCTCTTACACATTATTTTCAATCCTTTTTTAGGTCTCATTTCAACTCCTTTAACTTATCTTGGAAGAAAGTGTTTCTTTGTCCTCTCTTCAGTTCTGGATGGATTCCAAATACATCATTATAAGTTATATTCAAAAACCAACAGCATAGAGCCATTTCTATACAGTAGATTCCTTTAACACCCTCTGAAGAGCTGTCCATCATCTTTGCTATTCCCATCATTTTTTCAATGACTTCTTTTCTGTGTTTCATTTTGAATCACTTGTAACCATTCTTATATCTTTTTTATGTCCTCTTGAAATTGAATTAATCTGTTCTTTGGTCATCTTTCTCTCTTTTTTGAATCTTGTTTTCTTTCCTGTTCTAATTAATTGCTTATCCATATTATACCTTAGAGCCATTTCTCTCCTTCTCTCAATCAAATATTTTGTCTGTAAGG
>Ga0207997_1002068_pt1 | contig 10257 bp, 12 predicted proteins | sample AntAceMetag02UKN_FD_184777 | JGI IMG/M metagenome (GOLD analysis project Ga0207997, IMG submission 184777) | Saline lake microbial communities from Ace Lake, Antarctica - Antarctic Ace Lake Metagenome 02UKN (SPAdes) (version 2) | ecosystem: Environmental > Aquatic > Non-marine Saline and...
CCACTTAATGAACAGATACCCCCACTAGTTGTTATTCCAGAACCACCCGTAACCCAATCTCCGGTACTTGAACAATTTTCATATATTAAGAAAGTATTATCTGCTTTTGAAGGTGGATTAACAGCCCCACTCTCACCATAATAAATTTTATAATCAGTATTAGTGCCAGTTATATTTTTAATGGTTTGAAAGAAAATATTTGTTGAAATATCATTACAACCATCATCAGTTAAAAAATCATAATCTCCCAAAACTCTATCCAACTCAATTTCATCATTATAAACTATTCTTAAATCATCACAATCGTTTTGCATCTTTCCTGCACTTATTAAGGTTGCAGTATCCATTGTTAAATTAATAGTGGTCCCATTATAAACATCATAAATATTAGGGGTAATAGTTAATTGTTTATAATAATCATAATCTCCATTCCACCAAGCCCAATCATCAAATTTAATCCCCATACTCTCACCAATCCAATCAATATCATCATTAGGTATTTTCTTTCCTTCTAACTTCCACTTATAAGTTCCAGCTTTTAGTTTAGAGTTATCATAAGATTTCCAAATCCGTTTAACTTTAGTTAAATTCTCACTATTTAATAAAACATTTTCACAATCTTTTCCTTTTGTTCCATTTTTATATTCGACATCTATACATTGATATTCCCATATTTTATTTTCTTCAATATAACTTTCATCAACTTCAATATAAATCTGATTAGAATTTAAATTAACAATTTTATCTTCTTTATCTTTAAATTCAAACTTAGAAAATAAAACCCCATCACTAAATAATTTAGTTTCACCAATAGCATAACAATTAACCAAACAAGAATCAGTATTCTCTAATAAAGTATATTCAGCTAAATCACTACCTAACCCTAAGGCATTTGTAACAGTTACTTTCCCATACTTTAAATTTCCTTTCTCAAAACTTTTAACATTATCCCATTCCCAAGCTGACACAGAACTGGATAGCAGAATCAAAAGCATTGCAATGATTAATATTAATTTTTTATTCATCAATAATCACCTATCGGTCTTTTATGATACATTACAAACATTATAATCCCTGAGAATACCCCAACAACTGCAACCCATATTGGAAGATTTGCAAAGATATAATTTGATGCTGTGAAAAGGGAGAATGTTGATTCTAAAGTTGGGTTATGAATAATCTCCTCATAAACATTTGAAATTGGTGCTGATACAATCACAGCAACAATAACTATTATAATATAAGGCACAAAATAAACTGGGCTTTTAACTGTGATAAAATATCCTGATACTAAGATTCCTAAAACATAAGCCATAATAAATGCAAAGGTTATCCAAGGCAAGGCATTATATGATCTATTAACTGCACCAAAGGTTTCTGTTATAAGTTCATCCCCACTCTGGCTTGTTGTGTTAAATTTATCTGCATTATCTCTTAATTCATCTTCCATAGTATTCCCCACATATACAAACATACCACAGATTACAACAACCACAAATCCTAAGATCATAAATAAAAATAAGTCCACTATTGAACCTTTTTTATTCATCATAACATTCTCCTATCAAATTTAACCATATTATCTAACATTTTCTTCTCTTTTCCTTTCAATTTCCTCATAAGTTTCTTAAAAGTTTCAGGGTCAGATTCAATTTTCCCATTATCCTTCAATCTTTTTAATCTCCTAAAATCTTTCAAATCTTCTAAATCAACCCAAATCTGTTTTTTCATCATCTTGGTTCAAGCCCTCTTGCTTTTTCTATAATCTTCCTATTTTCATCAAGCAATTTAACAAACATAATAATCCCACCCATAACAATTAAAGGGATGTTAGCTATCAATAAGACCATCATAATAACCCAGAGTATATTTGAAAGAAAATTAAACATTAAGAAATTATAAGCTAAAACATAACTCATTGATATTAAAAAAGTTAATAATTCATAAGCCATAAAGAATAAAAATATTTTAAGATAAGGTTTCCAATTAATCTTTAATTCCATAAGTGATGCTTCACCATGAGTATCCATCATAACTGCACCAACAAGGGTAACTATGAATAATATGGCAATTATGAATAATAATCCAATATAAATTATAGCTTCTTGTTCTGTTGTAATGCCCCCAGCACCATCTCTAAGTTCTATATTTGAAGATGCCCAACCTTTATCAACTCCAGCATCACAACCTATTAAGAAAGCATAGTGTCCTGGTTCTGTAAAGTTAGCATTATCAAAATCAATTTCAAAATATCCATAAGAATTATAAGTGAAATTTCTATGGATTATATTTTCCCCAAGATCATCAATTATATCCATAGAACAATTTGTCCCATTCATACATGGGCTTTGTGTTAAATTAAAACATTGTGTTGGTATTGTGAAATTTGTTTCTATTGGAAAATGTAACACTTGGGGATAAACTACCTCTAAACCCACATCATCTGGGTTAGTTTGAGGTTCAAATGGTGGTGCTGATAATACTCCTGGAATAATAATTAATAAGAATATGGATAATAAAAACATCCAGCTTACATTCTTTATTAATTTTTCAAAGAACTTCACTTATATTTCCCCCCTAAATATCTCATTGGGTTTAAGATGCCCTTTGGTCGCATAGGTTGTCCGGTATTGATATTAATTCCAGGCATAATTTGTTCTTGTTGTGAAACCTGTCTTGCTTCCCTTAAAGATAACCTTTCCCCACCATGTAATGCTCTTAAATATGAACTATGAACCACATCAACAATCTCCCTCACAATCATAGGGTATAACTTCCTTTTCTCCAGAGTATTAAGACCCATTTCCTCATATTTCATAAAAAATAAATCTGTTATCTCCTTTCCAAAGTCTAACACCTTCCAGTTGATTGTATCTTCATCATAATTAGAAAGAATTGTATTTCTGTTTAAATACATGGAAAGAATCCTCATAATCTCTCCAACACCATAATCATTAAGTCTTTTTTCATTATCTGATACTGGTGGAATCCAAATCATCTGACCATCCTTAAACTTAATTCTATCACCCCTAAGCATATGTTCCACCCTTTCAAGAATACTATCAAGTTCCAACTGCCATTGAATTAAATTCTCATTAACCTTAGCAGAAAACATTGAGTTACTTGCAGACGATCTTGCGTCAACCATTTGCTGTGTTTGTTGAAAGGATTGTTGAAGTGGTGATTGTTGTTGTTCTTGTTGTAATTCATTCCATGCTTCCCTAATATCCTGGTCAGTATATCCAGATTGTTTTAATTCATTGATTTGTTCTTGTGTTATTTGCATCTATTCACCAACCACCATGTAATAACTTATCAAGTTCAGCTTTTGCCTTTTTATTTTCCTTAGCCTTAGCTTTTGGCAAATGTTTCAATGGTTTTTGTGGTGCAAACAGATTTCCAACAATTTCATTCTGATTTAATTCAAACTTTGGTTTTTCAAATCTTACCTTAGCTTTTGCTGTTGCTTGTTTCTCTGATTGTTTTAGAAACTCTTTTGCATAAGCCCTTCTTCTATGTCCTTTGGCTTTCTCTGTAAGAATTTGTTTAAATGCTTTATTCTCTTTGTATTCTTTCTTTTGGTTTTCCCATACTTCTCCAGCCTTAACTTTTAGTTTTTCTTTTAAATTAAAATTCATTTCAAAATCCCCCTTTTATTATTGGTCTAATCTCCAAGCCAGTAAATGCCATCTTCGGAAGTTTACTTAATTTAGATTTAGGCATTTTCATTGATATTCCCAAAGCCTTGGCTGTGAAATCTGGAGTATAATATAAATTTTCTTTGATTTTCTTTTTAAGTTGTTTCTTTGATTTCTTTTTCTTAGCTTTAAAATCCATTCCGAATGGTGGGATAACTATTTTAGGAATCTTTGTGATAGTTGGTATTTTGATTCTTGGCGTTGTAACAACTGGAGTTTTTAACAAAGTTGAAGTTTTTAACAAAGTTGATACTTTTGTTTTAAGACCAACCTTTGTTTTTAATTGTGTTTTCAATCTTGTTTCTAACTTAGTTTCAAGTTGGGTTTTAAGTTGAGTTTTCAATAAGGATTTAGTATCAACCTTAGTTTTTAACAAAGACTTAGTTTTAGTATCTGTTAATAATTTAGTAGTCATAAGTGTTTCAAGTTTTAATGCACTTGCTGGTTGTTGAAATTGTTTTAATAAATTCTTTTGGGAAATAGCACCAACACCACCTTTTGTTAATTTAGTTATATCCTTTCCGATAATACTTGGGTCTGTGATTTGTATTTTAACCTTTGGTGCAATTAATTGTTCAAGTTCTTGGGGTCTTAAAGTTCCTGCCTTTCCTATACCTAATATATCTTTTAATGGCTTTGGCTTTCTCCCAATGATCCCTCTGATTGCTAATTTTAAATCTTGTGTTTCTTTCACATATAATTGTGGCTGTGCTTTTTCTTTTACATAGCCCTTTGATAGTAAACTCTCAGCTTCAATAATGGATTTTTCATGTTTAACTGGTTTAAATGTTGTGAGTATTTCAGGAGTTTTGTATTTGAATGTTTTTGGGAGAACATCAAGTTTAAGTTCTTTTGTCCCTAATTTAGTTATGGGCATCTCTCCAAATTGGGTTTTAACTCTGCCAATCTTTTGTTTAAAAAGATTAAGTTCAGTTCCAAGTTCTTTAAATAATAGTTGTGGTTCTTTGGAAGTCTTTGGGCTTATTCTTCCTGCTGGGTAATAACCTTTAACCTCTGCTTGGTATTCAAAATAAGGTCTTTTCAAACTTGTTTCTAATTTAGTTAATGTTTCTGCCTTAACTTGAAGAAGATTAATGTCTGTCTTAGTTGGTTTTAATTTCTTCCCCTCTAATCCAAACTTAAAGAAAAATTCCTTGTATAAATCACCCCTCAATTCATCACCAAGCATAAACTTATCTTTAACACCTCCATCAAATTTAACTACTGGTTGAGTTCCTTTAATTTCTCTTACAGATAGAGGTTTATAAATATCAAACTTAGGCTGTTTGAATATTTGTTTATACTCTGTTGGTGTTAAAAATTGGTCGTATCTTCTTAATTCCTTTCCACCCTTAGCATAATATCTTGTTTCTAATTTAGCAAAACCTTTTGGGTGTTGTGGAGATAATATTTTTAATTCAGTTGCTTTCCAAACATCAGGATAAAATCTTTGTTTTAATACCTCAGCAGTTTGAAATTCCACACCTTTTTTAGTTGGGGTTAATTTAATCATGCCTGCTTCTTGTTTCCCCAATAATCTTTGAATCGGTTTGGTTGGCTTTCCTTTTGTTAATAATGTTAAACTTGCTAAATCTAATTTAGTTGTTTGTCTTATTAATGCTGGAGATTTCCCAGTCTTAGGAGTTAATAATGCACCCCTTCTTGTGATGCCTAATGTTTCAAATCCTTTAACCTTAACACCCCTTAACTCAGTTAATCCAACATCTGTTTTCTTAAACTTAACCTCTCCCTCCCTGAATTTAATATAAGGGTCTTTTATTGGTGTTCTAAAACCTTTTAATAATTTTAAGTATGCTTTCCCTCCAAAATATGCACCACCCACAACAACAATCCCTTTTTCAAATGTCGTAAATTTTTCACCATAAATTGATTTTTCTACTAATGCTGGAACATCAGTCCCAAAAAATCTTGTTGCACCAACAACAGGGATTGCATAAGTTCCAACATCAACTATTTCACCATAAGATGTTGTTCCAATCCTTACTTTCCCTTTTGTTTTTTCTTCCCTAACTTTGGAAAATAATTCACCTTGTTTAAGTGCATCTTTTTCAATATCGGATATAAAATGTATTCCTAAAGGGGTTTTCCCCGGAATAAATATATCTCTAAATTTTTCTGGCTTAGAATAATAAACACCAACATTTTCAGTTCCTAACTTTCCTTTAAAATAAGCATCAATAGGTGTCTGAACCTTTTTTGAAATCTTTGCTGGAAGTTTAGTAAAAAACCTTTCTGGAATACCTGCCTTTGCTAATGCCTTCCCATATAATATTTGAACCTTTGTTCTGCTTTCTTTTGGAACAATAGTTTTTCCAACATCAGTTCTTCCATAGGTTGTCTTAAATGTTTTATCAATCTTCCTTTTAGTGATTTCTTTTTCTTCTCTTAACCTTCTCACTCCTGGATCAATAAGAACTTCATCTTCTTTTCTAAATGCAACAGTTCCCCTTGTCCCATATTGAACTCTTTTAATTCCTGTATCTCTTATCAATTCCTCTCTTTGTGTTGGTGTTGCTTTTTCAAAGAATTTTTCTTTAACAGAAGGAGATAATCCAGTAACAACTCTCTCCCTGGATAATAATTGTGATTGTGATAAACCATAGGTTGCTTGTTGGTATCTTTGGGCTTTTGCTCTTGCCCCTGTAACTTCCAGCCCAACTCCACTTGGTGCTGTTTGTAATGCAACTCTTTCTGCTTTTGTTGTAACTTGTGATGGTTGATATTGTAATGATTGACCTGAACCCCAATAAGAACTTCTAATTCCACCCTCTCTTTTTGCTATTTCATAGAATCTTCTCTTAACAATATCTTGTTCTTGTGGCGTAGAATAACCTAACTCATAAGACTTGCCTTGCCTTGTTGTGAACCTCACTAAACCCAAAATAAATCACCACTCACTTTTTTAACTTTTTTCACTTTGTTTATTAATAACACAATATATTTATATAGTTAGTGTTTATTTAATGGTATATGGTCTTTTCCCAAAAGGATGTGGATGTTGTTTCTGATGCTTGGAATATGGCTGATGGGTGGATTAAACTCAAAGTTTTAATGCACTTTGTTGTCTGTGATAAACTTATTCTAATTGCACAATTTGGGGCTGAAAGTATTGAAGAAAGCATATACCTTGATGAACCTCTAAAAGTTAGGGCAAGGATTGAAGGGCTAACAAGATTGATAACACAAACAAGGTTAATCTTTGCTGGAAGTAAATTTGCTCTTAAAAAAGCTGGTAAGGAAGAAATTGAAAGTTTTAAAAAGAGAATTGATGAGGTTGAAAAATTATTAAGTGGCATACAAAAAAGAACAGGTGATATAAGAACTAATGCAGAAGGTATTGAAATTAATGAAGAACATTTTAATTTAAGTTTAAAAGAGTTGAGGGATATTCTTGAAGAACTTGCAACACCATTAAATGCAAGTGGTTTAATATTCCCAACTTCTGATGAAACAGATTTAGATAAAATAAAGGATGAATTAATATTTGGTGGTTAGATGAAAAAAAATAAATTAATTCAATACTTTTGTCCTAACTGTCATTATCACTGGTGTATAGTTCCTGGGCATTATAATTTAAAACCATCTGGAAGAAAGCCAGGAAAATGTTATTGTGGTAAGAAGTTTCCAAAAATTAGGGATAATAAATAATGCAAAAACATGGAAAACTAATTATATGGTCTTTGAAAGATTTAGCTGGTTGTGTTGATGGTATCATTGGAAATGATTTTGACAGCATCATCATGGTTGAGGGAAATACAGGAATAGGAAAATCAACACTTGTTTTCAAACTACTTCAAAGATTAAAGTCTGTTAAAAAATTTAGTCCTCACAGAGATTTATGTTATTCAAGAAAAGATGTAATTCAACAACTTACTAAGAAAAAGAAAGGGATTATCTTTGCAGATGAAATGATTAATGTAACTTACAATAGGGATTTCTATGTTGAAGATCAAAAGCTATTATTAAAGGGTCTGAATATGTATAGGGATTCTTGTAATGTTTTTGTTGGTTGCATCCCAAGATTTATTGACCTGGATGTTCAACTTCAAAGAATGTGTAAAATCAGAATATCTGTTGTCAGAAGGGGAATTGCCTTAATCCAAACAAGGAGAAAAGCAATCTATTCCACCGATCCATGGGATATAAGGATGAATCAAAAGATAGAAGATAAGTGGTCTATGAAGGGAACTAAGAACCCAAGGTATTCCCAGCTTACAACTGTTAGGGGTATTATTAAATTTGGTGATTTAAAACCAGCCCAGAAGTTATTGTATAAAAAGATTAAAGAGAAGAAAAGAAACCATGTCTTTGAACAACAAGCTAACCTAAAGCAAGAACAAAGCCCAGAGGGAAGGTTCTATGATAATGTGTATAAGCTGGTTAAGAACAAATCCTTAACCCCTGATGAGTTTAATATGTCCTGCCTTACATTTGGAATAAGTAATGATGTTGTTAAAAAGAAGTTAAGACTTATGTTAAGGGATGATGGTGTCAAGGCACAATTAAAGGAATTAATAACAGATGGTAATAGTAGAATGAGAAAGAAACAAGACCTACTGGGGTTCAGTAAGGAGTAGATGGCTTATCCGGTATACCGGATAAGCGTTTTGTTTGATATACAATATTCCCCTCACATATTAATGCTTTAGTGATTGAGTGGTTGTAACACCCTCATTCTCGGCATAGTAGATATAATAGACATTAGTTTCATAGTTATTTTTTTGCTGAATGCCTTTTTTTTAAATAGGTTTTTTATTTAGAACTATTAATATAACTCATTAATCTTCTTCCTTAATTCAACAGGATCATGTAAGGCATATAAGGTTGTGGTTGTGATGCTCTCATGCCCCAAGTAATCCCTTATATCTTCTATACCCCAGCCTTTTTTTCTGAGGTATGTTGCAAAGGATTGCCTTAATAAATGTGTCTTTATACGCACCCCTATGGCTTTCATGGATGCACTCTTAAGAATATAATCCCATCTTACAAATCCTATATTAAAAATAAGAATATCTTTTTCTTGTTTCTGTGAGATGTCTTGTCTTATCCAAGTGAATATATGGTTCATTAACTCTTTAGGGAGAAATACTTTTCTTTGTTTTCCACCCTTCCCTTTAATAAGTAATTCTCCTGGTCTTTCTCCATCATCAATCCAAGCATCCCAATTAAAATCATGGGGTTTTATATCTAATAGTTCCTGACTTCTTAATGCACCATAGAATTGAATAAGAACCATAACCTCATTCCTTGTTGTAGTCATGGCATCAGCAATGGAATAAACTTCATCAACAGAAAGTATCTTTGGCAATTCTCTATGCTTTTTTCTTTTTGATTGAGGGATAATAAACTGATGAACAAACATCTTTAATTCTGTTTCATATTTGCTTATTCTTATAAATTCAAATATGTTCTTTAGAAATGCCCTTGCTACATTATTATTATTCTTTCTTAGAAATTTATAGATTCCTTCCTGGGTGAAATCATCAAAAGGAAACTTATCATAATATACACCATATTCTTTAATTGTCCTATCAGATAATTGTTTTAGATTAAAGTATTCAATTAGATCATCAATAGGGATTATAATTTTCATTTTATCGTTTGCGAGGGGGAGAACCAAAACGAGTAAACTCATGGGTAATGAGTGACAAGATTAACCCCTCTTTCGCCGATTATGTATAACTTTTTATAGTAAAATATGTTGGTGTATGCCCAACATCATAATTCTCAATCACACAATCACATTTGACATCTTGCTTATTATTTTTTGCAATAGCATCAACTCCAAACTGAATAGGATTTAATTGACAATCCTTTCCTTCACTAAACAAATAACTAAATAGGAAGATTGTTGCAACTACTAAAAAAAAGAATAATACAAGAGTAGTATAAAAATTCTTTTTCATATACTTTTCTTTTAAAGAAGAATCCTGGAGATGGTTACTCATCATCCCCCCCATTTAACTTCTTCATCTCTGCCAAGATATTAGTTTCAACTTCATGGATAGCTTCCAATCTGTCTAAGACTGCAAGTCTATAAGTTCCTTCATCCCTAACAAGTTCATTTTTTATAGCTTCTATCTTCATTAGTTGTTGTTCTTCATCACTTGATTGTGGTTGTGGTTCTTCAAGCGTTGGTGATATTATCTCTGCCTTCTGTTTTATTTCTTCTTCTGAACCAACTTCTTCTGCTTTCTCCTGTTCCTTTTTTCTCTTTCCTTCTGCCATCCTTTCCTTGAATGTTTGCATTTTTTCGCTCATGTTTTATTTCCCCCTTAAATTTTATATATAATCGTCTTACTAACCAATAATCAAATATTTCATCTCTTTTCAAAGATTTATTTATTGTTCTCATCTTTATTCCTTTCTGAACACACTCTTTAATATAATCTTTAAAATCATCAGTTGCCATTAATTCTTTTCTTTTAATCTTCTTCTCCCAGACAACAGGTTCAACTTTAGGAATATAATAAAAAATATAGTAAGCTAATAAAAATAAGAAGATAATCAGACTTCCACCAATAGTTTCTTTAATCAT
>Ga0207997_1002070_pt1 | contig 10252 bp, 6 predicted proteins | sample AntAceMetag02UKN_FD_184777 | JGI IMG/M metagenome (GOLD analysis project Ga0207997, IMG submission 184777) | Saline lake microbial communities from Ace Lake, Antarctica - Antarctic Ace Lake Metagenome 02UKN (SPAdes) (version 2) | ecosystem: Environmental > Aquatic > Non-marine Saline and Alkaline...
TTGGCGGCTGATGAGCTACCAGACCCTCTTAAAGTTTAGGATAGATTTCTCTACCCTTTCGTAAGTTTAAGCGTTTTTGCAGGTTGCGGTGGCTAATTCCTTACAGAGCTACCTGGATTTTCAACCTTTTCATTGGTCAGGCATAAGAGCCAATCCTTATGCCTCAAGTCCTATTGTTTCAGGACAACTCAGCTTATAACTCACGACAGGAGAGAGAAATGTATAGATTTAAACTGCAAGTGTATAGATTTGGCTACTATCAGTTTAAAGAATAATTAGCTTTTTGGGAAAATGCGTTCGGGAATGACCTAGTATCTGGAACTTGTCATCTTTTTACTTTCTTCAATCTATACGGTTTCCAGTCTACCGCTTGAAGCATTAAGCTACCCCACATTTCCCCAAGAAACTAACTATTAGAAAGAACTAGGAGAGAAGCAAAGCTATTAATAACCTCTCTCCTTTTTTTTAGATATTTGGTGGTGGTTAGGCTACTCCTTTGTAGTCGTCTTTTTTGTGGTCGCACTTATCGGTTAGTATTTGAGCAACTATATCTGTCATTCCTTGAAAATAAACGAATCTTACAAGTTGTCCTCTGTTCATGGCGTCATTTCTTGCTCTCAGGCAATTCTCTAAATACTCTTCCAGCATTTCTTCGTCTTCTACGTTCATTTCTTCACCTTCTTTCCTGCCCTTGCAAAAAGAGCTGTTAACACTACCCAGTAGAATACTGCACATAGTGTTAGTCCTATTGAGAAATCAGAGTTCAAGAAATCTACGTTGAGTAGCAGGACTGCATAAGCCACATTAAATAATATAAATGCGAATATCCAGTTATTCATTGTATCACGTACTCACATGTATGTCGTGGTTTCTTTCAAAGAACTTTACATTGACTGAACCCTTCTTACCGATTGGGTATCCTTTGTCTTGTGCGTAAGAGTTGTCGTAGTTGATAAAGTGTCCTGTTAAGATTAGGTACTTCTTGCGTTCCTTTATTGACTTTGACTTTAGGTCAACGAATTGAACTGTCTGTTCTGCTTCTGCCTTCTCGTGAACGTGTCCCATTGCCATTAGGTCTGCTGAGAAACTATGTGATATGTCTGTTATTGCTTTGAGCTTTGTGTGTAAGAATCTTGAACCTGATGCTCCGTGCATTGAATATATCTTGTAGTTTCTTTTGCCTACCTTAAATAGCGACCAGCAAGCTGAACCAAGATACTTTACTCCTAGTATGCGACACATTACTTTGGTTATGTCAATGCCTGTATCTTTCTCTATACGAGCTTCGTGGTTTCCTTTATGGATACCAAGAATAAGTCCTGCTTCTGCTAAAGGCGTTAGTAAGTCTACCATTGCCTCTAGTTGCTGTTGTGGGTGTATTGACTGCTGGTACATTGAAGCTCCTACGGAACTCTTTAGTCCAGTATCAACTAAGTCTCCCATCAAGAGAACTGGCATATTGTTATCCAGACAAAAGTCCAGAGTCATTTTAACCATCTCCTCGTCACAAGCCATTGAACCCCAGTGGAAGTCTCCTGCAAACTTTACAGTAGTATACTTTCCTAACAAAGGGTCTACTCTTGTTGGTGCTATGTTCACGACATTCAATCTTATTGGTCTGCCTACTAACCTATCTTTACCACCATACTTTTCTTGCATTACTATCTTTTCTTTATTTCTCAAATTATCCACCTCCGTGGTTTTCAAAGAACTATAATACTTTTCTTTCCATTGTTTAGATTTTTTCAAATTAAGAGAGTTGGCTTTCCTCTCTATGGACTTATACGTTCTATCTGGAAAAGCATCTATAGATTCTTGCTTTGTCCAGTCAGCCCATTTAGTTTTTATTAACTTAGTGTCTTTATTGTTCCAGTGTTCTTGTGTCATAAAAAACAATAGACACCCCTACATAGGATGTCGTTAGCAGAAACCTAATTGTTCTAATTGTTGGTTTCATTGCTTTATTTTATCCTATGCAAACTCTTTGTCAAGTAAGGAACAGGGGATAACTCAGGCACCAATCAGGCACCAAATATAATTTTAATAGCAATACCTATAATAGAACCAAGTATTACCCATTGAAACTTATCGTGTCTTTTTAAAATCTCCTTAATTACAGCAATGTCCTGCCGCATCTTGGTAGAGTTATGATTTAGGGTTTCTATGTGTCTCTCTACGTTGCTTATTCTATGGTCTTGATAACCGTTTTTAAGGTTTTGATAACCATTGTGCTCTGTTTTTGGCATAGTTATTTCTTTGGTGTTTTCTTTTTCTTCTTAATTTCCTTTTTGATTTTAAGAGTTTTTCCTCCAGCATTTTCTTCGGCAGCTTCCAATGCCCATTCAGAGAAGAACAATCTTCTTGGGTCGTTAGTGTCTCCAGACATAATATCTAATACTCCCTCAATATGTCTTGGAGCCGTAGATGGAACTTTTCCAGTAGTTTGTGCAAATAAAGTATAAAGACTTTTAGCAGCTTTCCACCAATCTTCATCGTCTCCTCCTCTCAGAATCGTCTTCCCTACTGCAGATGCTGCCTTTTGAGACTCGTCAGCAATGCTCAAAAAGGAAACAATATCTGAACTAGAGTTCTTCCATGTCTCTCCTTTAACAAAAGCGTCATAAAGAGTAGTTATTAAATCTCCTATTGCTGGAATGTAATTTATTGGTCCCAATATTAATGCCCTTTTTTGTCTTTCTTCATTCCAACTTCCTCCGTCTGATATAAATTGGAAAAGCGAAGGCAATATAACCCATCCTATTAATAAAGTTCTAAGGAAAGTTCTTTTTCCTATTTGACCCCTGCTATACATACGAGCAGCAGAAATAATTTCTCTTAAATATTGAATTGGAGTAGTGGAATACATTGAGATAGCTTTTCCCATAGAGTTGGCAGTTTGAATTCTTCCAGTACTTTCTATATTAGGGTCTTGCTGTGTTCTTGAGGCTAATCTCTCTGCTTCTCTTAATGCTCTTTTATGTATTTCTTCTTTGCTTAATTTACCAATCGCTTCTAAGTTCTTGGTAACTTGTATGTATTTAGCAGTCATTCCTGGTAGTATTGGTATCATGTCTCCTCCACGAACAGGCATTACAACTGATTGCTTTAAAAAGGCACCTAAACTTACATCTGTTTCTTTTACGGTATAAGAAGCATCTCCCTTTCTTAGGGCTATACTCATCTCTCTTTCGTATCCTTTGGTTAATCTTTGAAAAATGAAGTCTGACTGAGTAAACATTTTAGTCCACTCTATTGGATTTCTATCAAAGGCAAATTCTCCCGCTATCATTTCTCTTATAGTAAGTCCTTTTCTTCCCATTCCAAAGGCAGGTTTAGACGTTATCTGTTTAAATAAAGCAACTGGATTCATCATCATAGTTCCCTTTGTAAATCTTCCTATAATTTTATCTACTAAGGCAAGGTGCATTTGTGCTGCCATTCCTCCACGGGCAATATCATCTATCTTTTTTGTTATTGTTTTATAGAGCTGGTCTCCTCCTCTTTGGTGTTGAATTGTGCTCTTTAATTCTTCATCTACGAAAACTCTCCTTAGGTCTGAGATTGGTTCATCGAAGGTAGTAAACTGATTCATCTGTTCTCCGTGCATTCTCATTACATTCTCTATACTCTCCCTTTTAAAGCTAGCTCTACTTCCTATTCTTTTCTTTACTCCAGAAGGAATGGTAGATGGATGTGCTGGAAATGCATCTCCGAACAATAAATTAGTTATTTCTTCTTCTGGATTTGTATCAGAATAAAGACGAGGAAAGTAATAAGGATTATTAGGTAACTTCATTCCAAATTTATTTTCATATCTTTTCGCAACAGGACCTCTTATCTTAGGAAGCCACTCTTCCATTAAGTAGTTAGTATATTCTTTCATCTGCGGAGTAATAAACTTATCAAGAGCAGAAAACATTTCAGGAGTAAAATTCATGTTCTTAATAAATAACTCAAGATTAGCAGGGTCTTTAGCTAGTCCCCACCAATACGCTGCTTCAAACTGAGAAAGTTCCATTGTTTCTGGTTTTCCTAAGTAGTTGTCCCCCTTCCAAATGACTTGTTCTTTCGATAACTCTTTGAAAGTTTTTCCAAGTTTCTTGTCTCCAAATATTCTCTTTAATCTTCTTACTTTGTCGTTGTTCCAGTTCTTTGAATTTCTGGTATGTAGTCCCCTAGCACTTCTTACCATGTCGTCTGCCCACTCTGCTATTTTAAAGTCTTTCCCATAGGTTGCCTTCTCTAAAATTCCTTCTAGACTATACATGGAGTTATCTAATGCGTGTAATAATTTTGACACTGGATTTATTGGACTCCCAACCTCTCCAGTTATTTTTTCCGCCACCTTGCTTGGCATGAACTCTTCTTTGGCTAAGTCTATTATTCTTTCTATTTCAGCTTCTTTATTAGCTTGTTTTGTAAGAATTGAGAGTTTTCCTTCTTTTACTAAATAATTAACATTAGAAGACACTTCTCTGAGCTTGCTAAGATTCATGTCCTGAATTCCCACCATATCAAGCATTGCGTTTTGTTTTGCTATTCTAGGTGGAAGATTTTTAGTTACTCCATCTGTAACCTTTCCATATTTATTTATATTCTCTTCAATTTTAGAGAGAGCTTTCCCTCTGTCTCCCTTGATTCCATAAAGAGTGTTCCCTTTCTCTGTTTTTCTACCAGTCAGTTTAATTGATTCTTTAGTCTTGCCTCTTAAAAAATTAATGACTTCTTGAACTTCTGGTCCTACCTTGCTTTCAACTACTCCTCTCTTTTTTATTTTAGGAGTACTCTTTCTTAATTGTTTCTCAATGTCTGTTTTTAAATACCTTACTTCTTCTGCGTTAACCAGTCTTTCTATTCTCTCTATAATTATAGGAAGTTTTTTTGTTAAGTCTTCTACTCCTTGAAGTCCCTTTAAAGTATCAGCAAACCATTTTTTGTCATTACTAGGAAGACCTTCTTCTTTTAGAATACTTTTCAAATCATTTCCTGCTTGGATAATATCATTCCTTTTTGCGATACTCCCCTCTCTAATGCCTTTTTGAATACCTTTAAATCTTTCCAGTATTCCTGTTTTAAGAACTTTAAGCTGTCCTTCTCTTGTAATCTTTTCTATTCGTATGGCAAATTCATTTTTAAGTTTTGCAATTTGAGCTTTTTTATCTGCCTCTGATTTAGCTGATTGTTGGATTCTCTTTATTCGTTCTTTTAATAATGTAGTCTCTCTTTTTCTAGTTTCAATAATAGGAGAGGGTTTTATTCCAAGAATCTTTTTTGCCGTTGGTGGTATTACTTCTTTAGGTTCTATCGGCTCTATAGCCATTTGGTCAGTAGGTTTTACTCCTTGCGTTAATACTTTGAATACTTCTTTTATCGTCAGTCCTTGTGCAACTATTTTCTTTGATTCAGATATGCTTAGTTTCTTTATGAATTCTCCCACCGACTTAGACGTAATTGCTTTTTTGGAAATATCTTGTCCAATCCTTTTTTGAATAGATAGCCCAAACGAAGGCACGCCTTCATATCCTGGTAGTGCCATTCTTTGAGCCATTGGCATTGTTTGAAAACCTCCCGTTCCGACTTGTCCTAATGGCACAGTCATATCTACTAAGGTAGATTGAAGTTTTCTAAAGAAGGGTTTTAGAACATAGGAATCTTTCAAACCATTAGTTTTTGAAAAAACATAGTAAGCATCTTGCCAAATGTCTATCTTTTGTGCAGGAGGAGCTGCTTTCAAAGATTTTTCAAATTGAACCATGAAGTCCCCCTTGTTAATTTGAGTATTGGGATTTAGTCCCAAGTTTGTAACTGCTTTCTCGTAACGAGGGTCGTATCCTGTAGTCTTTAGAATGGTTTTAACTCCCATTTCTGCTAGATTGCCAGCTATAAAAACATCTATAGTATCGGGAACTACCACGTTTAAAGACGCCCAAGCAGCATTCATAGCTACGTCCTTAGTTGTTTTGGGTGGTTTCTCTTCACATAATTTGTAGAAGTAATCTACGAACCTTTTCCCTGTTGATGTTACGGCTTCTTCATCAAATCCTAATCTGCGAGCATCAAAATCTATTCCTAGAAATGATGGCTTGGTTGGCTCTGCTTTTCCTTTCTTAATAATTTCTTTGTAATTCTGTCCAGTTAAATAAATAACTTTAGGGATAAGTTCGAGCACACGAAACGCAACATTAGGAATAGTTGGAAGAGCTCTTCCAAACTGTGCTCTTGAAAGAGGTATAAAAAAATCCTTAGCGAGGGGCGTTCTAAGTTCTATTTGTGGAACTATACCCTTTACCTTAAATCTCTTTCCTGTCCCTGGGTCTTTAACAGTATAACTCCTTTCTCTTTTCTTTAGTCCTGTTGTAAATTCAATGACAGGCTCAAAGAAGTCTTTTGCTTTTTCCCAAAAGGTATCTTCAGGAGCTCTTTCGAGTTTTTCCTCTCTATACTCGCCTAACCCAAATTTTCTTCTGTATTCATCTTTAATTTTTACAGTCATTTTATTGTTTTAAGTTTTATGATTCAAAGCCTAACTCTTCCAAAATTTCTTTGTCACCCTTGCCCTCTTTCCTTTTTGCTTCTACTTTCTTCATGAAGTCTTCAAGGTATTTATTTACTTCCCATGGTGACCAGTGTTTAAGACTTCCAAATCCCTCATCTTTTGCTACTTGAGCTAAATCTTCGTAAGTATCTTTCATGTATTCTGACGTTATAAACGTGTAAGATGCACTAGCTAAACTTCTTAATTCTACGATAGAAGCACCCTCTAAAATACTGTTTAGATAAGTAACTGCGTTATCTTTAGTTATTCCTTTCTTTTGTGCATTGGTAAAGAATTCTGTTGGGTCTATGGTTCCATCTGCTCCTGCTATGTCTTGTATTATGCTATCAAAGTTTTCTTCCCCAATCGTGAATCCATCTTCTACTCCTGCTGTTATCCCTAACTTCTTTTGTTCTTCTGGGCTTAATAAGTGTGCGAACCTTCTATCAAACTCTGCTGGATGCATTTCTGCGGCAGTTCTCTGTTCTAGGTAGGTATATGGATTTACCTTTCCATCTTTTCCAGCTCCTAATAAAAGATGGTCTTTTATTCTTTGAGCTTCTGCGTCTCCTGTTGGAGCATTAATTCCACTAACTCCTGCTACTTTCTTGGCATATATTTCAGTTGCTTCATCATCTGTCATGTTAAGCATGTCATTAAAGTCAAGATATACCCCTCTTTGTGCTGCATTTGCCCATAGTTCTCTCTTGTAATCAGAACTCTCTTTAGCAGTTTCTTCTTCTCTTACTGCTGAATCGTAAGCCATATCGTAAATCTGTCTGTGTTCGGCAGTTAAATCATCTAAGTAATCAGAGTGGTAATCATACATTACTTCCCATCTCTTTCTGTTTTCTTCGTAATCCCACATCCATCCTTTAATAGCAGAATCTAAGCTGTCGTAAGACATGTTTAGATTGCCTTGATATGCCTGTAAGATAGCAACTTGAGAACTTATCTCTACTGCTTTATATGCTTTTTTTCTGTCGTAGGCTCTATTCACCTCATTTATCTCTGCCCTTATATTGGGCATTGCTGTTGGTCTATCGTAAGCTCTGTCTATTTCCTCTCTTTGCTGAAGTTCTATCTTGTCTAGGTCTCCTTGTAGTGTGGCTACTTTAACATTTTGCTGTTTAACTAAATCAGATTCTTCTTTTATTCCTAGTTCTTCCATTAGTGCAGCTTTTTTATCCTCATAAGTTTCTTCTGGTTGAGCTGTTAATTTCTCCCATACGCCTTTCCTTTCTGTTTTTGTTGTTTCTCTTTCCCTATCTATGGCATCTAGTCTCTCTAAAAGAATGTCTGTACTAGTTGTTACAGCTTTTGATTCAGCGTTTGTTTTACTAACTGAATCATTAGCATCGCTTGGTGCGTATTCGCTATAAGGAATATCAGGAAGTTTAGGAACATTACCTAAATTAGAAGCGTCTAACATCTCCTTGCTTTGTGAGACTTGTTCCTTACTTCTCGCAATTAATTGTTGAGAGGTTTCCTCAGTTCCACCTTTGGAACTCACCCTCTCTTGGGCTGCTTTGTATTCTTCAGATAAGCCCATCTCTTTTAATCTTTGTTCTGTTGTTTTCATGTTATTTTATTTGTTTTCCTTGTTGACCTTTAGGTTATTATAGTTGCGTAATCTTCATCAGCATTTATTCCTATTTTAAGATTACTTGAATAAGAATCATCATCTATTGTCGCTGATTTTATATATACTGAAACTAAATCTCCTTCAGTAAGCGACATTTCTTCAACATAGTCAGTATAATCAACAGTATTATTTGTTCTCTCTGTTCCTGTTGCTACTCCATTTACATATACTCTTCCATCCGCATACTTAGACACGTCACCACTTTTTAGAGAAAAGCTAACATTGTAATCTCCTGTTTTGTTTACCTGAATTTCTGATACTTTGGCGTATATAGTAGTGGCGTTTCTTAAATATGCTGTTGATTCTGCTATCCAAATAGCTCCACCGCTAGATGCAGCTAAAGCAACCAACGGCTTCTTCATTGCGTCTGCATAAGAATCACATGATATTTCTAGTTTTTTAACATATCCAGTATAAGGAGACTGAGTAGTTTTAACGTATATCTGGACATAATCTCCTGCTTCCCAATTACTAATGTCTTCTGATTTCGTAAGCCATTGAGAATAGTCAGCACTTGATTGTATTGAACCAACCGCAGCACCATTCTTATATATTCTTGCGTATGCTGTTATCTGCCCTGGGTCATCTCCGCCCTCTTCTGGCTTCATGTCAAACTTTATCCTTAATGCTCCTGGCATATCTATACGAATCTCTTTTACTTTTACGTAAGATGTTGTATTAGAACTGCTTATAACATTATTTACAATCACCTCAATATCTCCTGCGGTATAAACACCGTAAGAAGCACCAATCAAGAGGTCTTTTTGAGCTTTTGTTAGTTGATTACCTAAGTCATCGTCTATATTAGAAGACTTCGTATGGTCTATAGGTTTCACTACTATAGGTTCTGGTTCTATAACCTTTAATGGTTCGTCCTGTTCTTCTATTTTTTCGTTGTTTTCTTCTGGCATTATGGTTTAGATGTTAGTCCTCCAAGAACATATACCCTGCTAATAAATGGTCTATTTGTTGACACGGAAGAGGAACCTCTCATAACTAATCTTAATTTAAGCGAATTACATCGTAGGTATTTTCTTACTACTGTCTCGATAGCATCATCGGTTTGAAAATTCGAAATTAAACTTGTCCAAGTAGTATCGTTATCTTTTTTGTAAGTCAGACCCACAAGACATCCAGCTGGTAATGGGTCAAATTCAACTCCAAACTGTTCAGCAATTATCTGTTGTCCTGCTGGAGCACTATAAGTAAAACTTTCATAAGTAGCAGCGTCTTTATAAAACTCCTCACCTATGGCAAGATTTTCCCTATCTAAATAGTATTTTGTGCTACCGTAAACACTAGCGTAAATCATATCCCCTGTATTTCCAGAAGTTCCCCATTCCAATCCTAAGCTATAATAGTCTTCATCGTATCCGTCTCTCTTTTTAATTAAGTTCAAAGTAAACTTACTTGGGTCGGCAGGGAAACTATAAATAGCAGCTGGATTCTTATCGGAAGAGGCTTCTTTAACATGAGATAACGCAAAGTAAATAGTTCCTTTCTGAAAGAGAACAGCCTTAGGATAAACTTCGTGAATGTATTGTGAGTTTTCTCTACTAAAGGAAAACATTTTTGTAGCTGTCCTTGAACTTTCTGAGACTACATATAAATTACAACTCTTTCCTGCCCATATCCATAAGAAACCTGCAGTATATATCATTGCTTTTATTTCGGTTTCTGGTATAGCTATTTCATCATTCCAAGTGCTTGCCTCTCTATCCCATAAAAGTATCTTTGAGTTTATAGGAGTAGATTCACTTCCATAGTTAGCTCCTATTGCCAGATAACGATAACCGAAATCAGCTAAGGCTCTTACATTCCAATCGTCTACTAAATCTAATGCGTTAGTAGAAACGTCAGTACTTGTATCAAGGGTTGTTGCCTTTCCTACATATTTTCCGTTTCCTATATAGGCATTATTATCTGCCGCTATGTGAATTGGATGATATGTCTTATTGGCAAATCCAGTCTTAAAATCAAATGTATAACCAGCACCAGTAGCGGCACTTAAATCTTTAATCCCTAATGTAGTATTTTGTAAAAACATTAACTTCTCATCAAACTCTACCATA
>Ga0207997_1002073_pt1 | contig 10246 bp, 8 predicted proteins | sample AntAceMetag02UKN_FD_184777 | JGI IMG/M metagenome (GOLD analysis project Ga0207997, IMG submission 184777) | Saline lake microbial communities from Ace Lake, Antarctica - Antarctic Ace Lake Metagenome 02UKN (SPAdes) (version 2) | ecosystem: Environmental > Aquatic > Non-marine Saline and Alkaline...
AATGGCTAACGATGTATGGATACACTCAGAGGGAGCATTAGCACCAAGCGGACAGATAACAAATGAAGCAGGTGGAGTAATTATAACAACTGCTGCAGGATTTAATCAAGTCAAGCGAGCAGGAGGGATAACCCCATTAGCAAACGCTATACCATCAATACAATTTATTCAAGAGCAGATACAGCGAACTATAAGAAATTATGATACTAACACAGGTAAAGAAACAGCAAGAGTAACCACAGCAAGCGGACAAATGCAGTTAAGAGAAGACGCAGCACAACAAGCCAATATAAAAGATAGTGACCGTATGCAAGCGTATAAGCGGTTATTTATACTATTAGATTGGAGTGCATTAGAGTTTTATGATGAAGATAAAATGATATTTATTGGAGTACCTGAAAATGAAATAACTAATGAAATGAAACTAACAGGAAATGAAGCAGAGAATATGGATGCAAGTAGAGGCAATGTATTCTTTACATTCAATTCTGAAAAGATAAGAGAAACTTCAAGTACAACAATAACAGGAATTGATGAAGCTGGAGAAAACGAAGTTGAAGAAGAGTATTATTATCCATTGATTGACGCAGATATAAATGCAGTAAATGGAATTAAGAACTCCAAATCATTAACTATTGAAGTATTGGGCGATATAATGCAAACACCTTTGACAGCAGCTAACTATAAAGTAGCTATTATGAGATTAAAGGAATTGAATATACCACAGACAGAAGAAATTGTCACTTTATGGAAGATGATGTTTGAAACTAAGTACACGCCAGAAGAAGAGGAGCTCTTAGCAACATTACCAGAAGAACAGCAAGCAATAATAAGGGCTAATCCACGATTAATGGATACGGCACTAAAATTAGCCGAGCAGAAACAGACTACAACACCACAAGGTGTGTAAATTCGCAGGAATAGCGTAACAATCCAAATTATCGCAGAGAATAGCGTATAAATCAAAAGGAGCAAGATGGCAGAAGTAGAAGAAGAAGTTATCGAGGTAATAGAAGATAACGAAGAAGTAACAGAAACACTAGAAACGGATGAGGATATTGAAGTTTTAGAAGACGACATTGAGGAAGAAATCGAGGAAGTCATCGAAGAGGTTGAAGAAAAGCCTATAGAAAAGAAAGAAGTTAAGCAGACACCAGAGGACAATGCTAAGTATGCAGCAGCTAGAAGAAAGGCAGAAGACGACCATAAAAAGAGTATGGAAGCCGTAAACGAAGCATTATCAAGAGTAGGAATAAGTTCTGTAAGTGAATTAATGAAATCTAAACCAGTAATGACAGACGCTAAAAGGGCAAAGCTAGAGGATATAGCATTAGAAAGAGGCGAAGACCCAGAGGATTATGTCGAAAAGATTGAGAATAGAGAGTATGTAAAATGGCAGAGAGCAAAGGAAGAAGTACAAGAGCTTGAAGTTCAGAGAAAAGACGCAGCACAAGCGAAAGTAAATTCAGACAAGCAAGAGTTTACAAAAACATATCCAACAGTAAAAGTTGATGACTTGTTAAAAGATGAATACTTTATGGAATTTGCAGAGGGAAAGCTAGGAAACAAACCACTTAATGACATATATAAATCGTTTCTCAAGATAACAGGCAATGCAAGGAATATATCTAAACAGAAATCAACATCGAAAGCAAATAGAAGCACATCGGTATCAGGTGGAGGCAAACCAATAGTATTAAGGAAATCCCAAAAGGAAGCTTTAGACACGTGGAACAGGGAAAACCCTAATAACAAAATGACTGCTAAAGAAATGGCAGAATAGGAGAATTAATTATGAGAGTAATAAAAGACAAGACAGGTGCAGCAACTCAAACTATAAATGAGTATGACATTGCATCAGCAACAGCGGTAGTAGAGGGTCAAGTCGTAGTATTGACACTTGGCAAAGTTGTAGTAGCAGGAGTAGGCGTAACTACAGCAATATTAGGAATTGCAGCAGAGAGCCATTCAGGTTCAGCAGCAGACCTAAACCCAAGAAGTGACGGACTAAAGATTAAAGTCTACGATAATCCAGTAGCAGTATATGAAACAGAAGCAATAGCTTTAACAGCTACAGGCGGAACAACAACAACAATTATTGATACAGTTAGTTTATCAACAAGTCTTGCAGATGATGACTTTATTGGCGGTTTTGCTAAACTTACATATAAAGGTGCAAGTTCAACAAATACTGACGCAGTAGGAACAATTTATGCAATATCTGATAGTGATACTTCTTCACAGGAGTTGACAATCGCAGAGGCAGGCGGAGCAGTAACAGCAGGAGATAAGTTTGTATTATTTCCACCTTACGCATTTGCAAAGGGCAATTTGAACGCAGCAGTAAAAGGCATAGTATTAACAACAATAGCAGCAATTCCATTCAAGGTAGTAGGAAGAAACGAAAATTCGGAAACGATTGAAGTATATCCAACACTACACTTTTATGGCAATAAGAACGCATAAGGAGGAATAAATAATGGGAACAATTACAAGATATGATAAAGATAATTACAAATTTATAGGCAAGCAATTTGACTTCGTCCATAAAAACTTACTAAACTCACAAGGCTTATTGCAGATTATAGGAAAGATATTTACCGATTCTGTAGATTATGAATTAAGCGGAATGGGTGACTTTGCAGAATTACCAGAATATAATGGTACATTGCAAGCAACAGCTCCACATAGAGGGTTCACAAAGATTATAACTCCTAGAGAGTATTCTGATTATTATGACCTATCTATTAAGAGAATGAAGAATGACAGAACTGGCGAATGTAACAGGGCTGGTTCAAAAATGGGTAGTTCTGTGGCAATGACAGAGTTTTTAAAAGTATTGAGACTGTTTGGTAATTTCACCAAAACAAGTACTGATTACGTAGGCGGTGATGGTAAGGCTTGGGGAGCAACTGACCATCCTAATGCTAGTTTGCCATCAACTGGAAGAACATACACAGCTGACACAAAGTCAGGAACTTATAGCAATTTAGGAACAGAGGAATTGTCAAGAGCGGCTATAGATAATGCAAGAACTGCAATGTGCAAATTCTTAACTCCAGCAGGTCTACCTTACTTATGTAACCCAGATATGATACTTGTTTCACAGGACTTAGAACCAGAAGCAGCAGCATTACTTGGCAGAACAAGTAAACTAACACCAATGAAAGACCCAGATAGTGCAGAAAATGCAGCATCTTCGATTTCAGACTTACGATATATTGTTGTAGGAGCAGGAGCAGACGGATTACAAGGCAAACAATGGGCTTTATGTGATAGCTCTAGAATGAAAGAAACTGTTAAGATAATTACCAATACAGAGGGTAAAATCTTTAAAGATGTAATAACTGGTGACGCATTAGTTAAGAGAATACAATCTTACATTGACTTCGGTGTAGGTTTCGGAGATGCAAGACAAATTTACTTCTCTAACCCATCATAAGGAGGAATGAAATATGTTAACAAATACTAAATTCCCTAATGGGATTGAAGTTGTTGATTTGCTAGTTACTAATGAATTAAAAGTGGAGGGTGAAATTATTCACTCTTCGGAAGAGGCACTAGAAGTAAAAAGCATAACAACAACAGACAATGGAATAATCGGTGGAACACTAGCAGTAACAGGAGCATTAACTCCAGCAGTAGTTGTAATAGGAGCAGCAGCAAAAGCACTTTCTGTAGATTGTACAGCAGATGTAACATTAACAGCAGAACAGTCAACAGCAACATCAATTACTATTTCGACTTCTGGAACTTCAAAAACTCTAATATTGAGTATGTCGGCAGGTCAGCTTGTAACAATTACAAATTCTGGCACAAATGATGTAACAATTAAGAGAGTTACTGGAGATACAGGAGTAGCAATAACAGCATCAAAAACAGCAATCTATAGCATAACAGCAGCAGAGCCAATCAAAGTTGTAGAAACAGCATAGGCGGTGAAATATGTATCAACAGATAGAACCACTAGCAATTAAAGAAACATTGATTGTAGCAGCAACATCAACAGCACAGAGTGTATCTATAGCAAGTAGAAAGTTTACAATACAAAATCTTGATGCAACTGAAACTGCTTACTTCAAGGAATACTCTAAAGATGAGGTAGCTTGTACAGCAACAAATGGGATAACGTTATTGAAAGATACGATATATCCATTTCAGCACACAGCAATTACGCTATCGATTTTAGCAACTGGAAACTGTAATGTAGGAATTACGTTTCTAAAATAAACAACATAGGGCTTGAAATATAGCCCTGATATGCTGACATAGCTCAACGGTAGAGCAGTTGCCTTGTAAGCAACAGGTTAAGGGTTCAAATCCTTTTATCAGCTCCAAAGGGGGAAATCATGAATTTAGGATTAATACTATTCCTAGTTTGCATAACAGTATTTGCAATTAGTGTAGTAGTAGCGATAAAAATTATTAAAAAGGAGAAATAAATGAATTTAGGTGAAGCAAAAACAAGTTTAGCAATATTAATTAATAAATATAGCACTAGAGGCACTATAACTTCTAGTACAGATTCTAATGCTGTAGATGATTACAATAAAATGTATCTATTCTTAGACATTGCACAAAAGAACATTGCTGAAACTAAACATATAAAGAAGTATTTCAAGGCTAGTCAGTATCTTCCATTTACTCCAGTAGAGAGCCAATTTGATAACTTCCAACATACTGATAGCGATATCACCTATTCAAGTGCAGAGGCTTTAGCTTATCACTTCTCTGTCGATGATACAGCAGATGTATACATAGAGGGAATTGACGCTGAAGGAGATGCAACTATTTTAGATAGTATATATGCTTATTCAAATGAGGGATTTAATTCATTCAAGGATATAATAACTATTCCAGATGATGCAAGTTACGAGTCGGTACAAATAAGATTTAGTGGCGATTACTTCTATAATGTTAAGAACACAGCATTATTCAATGTTCAATACAGTCATTATTCAAAGATACCAGATTTTGCAAGATATATCGAATATGAAATGCCTAGTGATTTTACAAAGGCTTTATCAGTTGAAATTAGGAAAGGTAGAGATTACAGAAAACTAACAAATTTTGAATGGGAAAACCCTACGACTTTAGCGGTTTCATCATATGAGAGTGGAGAACTTAGAATAGAGTATGTCGCTAAGCCTGATACTATAAAAAGCAATACGGCTGCAACTTATGATTTTGAAATAGCTGATAGTTTACAAGACGCAATGCTTTATTATGCAGCAAGCCTATTACTACAGCACGAAAATGCAAGTGTATCTTCAAGAATGTTACAATTATATGAAGAAAAAATGTACAACTACAGCAATAACAGAGAATTACCACAAACAAAGGTTAAAAGGGTACGATAAATGAATTATAGACCTGTTGGTTTTCGTGCAATATCACCAAATGAAGTTAAGAGTTTTATTCTTGACAAGTTTTTAGGTGTTGACTTTACTAATGGAGATTATACAACTGATTATAGAAGAAGCCCTGACGCATTAAATATGGTATGGGGGGTTAACCCTTACTTGCCAGAAACTAGAAGCGGTTACAAGCAAATACTTTCTAGTGCATTAGATGATTTAGAAATATACGGAATTCACGTAAATACAGTTTCTGATGAAATTCTAGTACACGCAGGATCTAATCTATATCTACTAGCAGGTTCAATGGATTCTTATACATCGGCAGTTATTGCAACAGGATTATCAGAACAACCAACAACTTCATTTATGATGAATGGAAAGTTATACATTGTAGGTGGTGGCGAATATCTTCAATATGACGGGGCTGACGTTGATTCAGTAACAGATATAGCATTTGTACCTACAACGGTCATTGCAAGACGATATGACGGCGGGGGGACGGTCTTTGAGGCTGTTAATCTACTGTCTATTAAAAAGAAGAATAGTTTTTATGTTGAGAGTGTTCCAGAGGCGATTACTAACACATTTACAGGCGATACTTCGGAAACAGTCTTTACTCTTTCAGAAAGTGCAATAACTGCAACTGATTTTGTAGTAACTCTAGCTGATGTAGTACAAGAATTATATACTAATTACACAATAGACAGAGTGTTAAAAACTGTTACTTTTATATCAGCTCCAGCAGCAGTAGAAATATTAATAAAATATGAAATTAATGAGGGCGATAACTATCCTACTACATACTTATTAGACAGTACATACATAGATTATAGGACTATTACTGTTACTGTTAGCGGTGTTGTTTTAGTTGAGGGAGATGTATCTGTTGTTGATGAGTTTACTGGTGATGGTGAAACTGTTGAGTTTGAATTATCTACAAATAGTTCAATTACTGATACTGATTTTGTTATAACACAAGGTGGAGAAACAACTAGCTCTGATGATTATACTATTGATAGAGACAATAAAACTGTAACTTTTGATACTGCACCTACTGATGAAATAGCAATATCAATAACTTATGAAATATCAGATTATTCTATTGATAGAGAAACAGGAATTATTACTTTTGTTGTTGCACCAGAGCCATTAACTAGACTGAGTGGTGTAGATAGTATAATAGTTGAGTTTTCTAAGTCTGTTGGTGATGAAACGAAAATTGTATATGTAGAAGAAATTGCTACAGGTTCAACACAAACTGAATGGGCTTTAACTGGCACAACAACTTCAACAGTTAACACAGATGATTTTAGCATTACGAGTGATGATTTTACTGTAACAGTTGGTAAAACAAGTCCTGCCTGTACAGTAGATAGAATTAATAAGACATTAACATTTGACGCAGCACCAGCAGTCGGAACTACGATATCAATTACTTACAATATACTTGTTGACACTAGAGCAGACGCAATTAACGACTGTACAATATTCGGCATATATGGTGGCGAGCAAGACTCAAGAGTTTTTTTAAGTAATAATAGTAACCATAAAGCTATAGATTGGTATAGCGGACTATTAGCTCCAACATATTTTCCAGATACTGGATATGACACAGTTGGAAACAACTCAACAGCAATAATGGGGTATATAAAGTCTTATGATTTACAAGTAATAATTAAAGAAGATGGATATAAAAACGATGCAGCTCAATTAAGAAGCTTTTCACTTGGTGCAAATGTAAAGCCATCTTTTAGAAAAGAGCAAGGTTCTGTTAATATTGGGGCTGTGTCAAAAAGGTGTTTCGGTTATTTACAGGAAGAAGCGTTGTTTTTGTCAAGTCAAGGAGTTGTGGCTATGGTTGGAACAGATGTTGATAATCATAGACTCATACAAGATAGAAGCGAAAAAGTTAATAGCAGATTAACGCAGGAAGCTAATATGGAAAATGCGTTTTCTGTAGTATACAAAAATAAGTATTATTTATTTATTAATGGGAATGTTTATGTTGCTGATGCACGAATGAGATATGCCGACAGTTTAGGAAATATACAATATGAGTGGAACTTCTGGAATAATGTAAATGCTGATTGTGCAGTAGTTTATGACGGCTATTTACTATTTGGCTTTAATGGTATGATATTTAGATTTAAGTTATCTAATGAAAAATCATTATATATAGATGTTGACTATAATGGAACACCTAGCAGTATAAACAGTTATTGGACTACACCTAAGTTATTTTTTGGCAGTATCTCTAATAGAAAGAATAGCCATAACATATATTTATTATTCGGAAAGCAAAGTCGAATAAGTGCAAATATTAAATGTGAAGTGAACGGAGATTATACTATTGATTTAGGTACTTATACGAGAGATGCGTTATTTAGTTATAGAACATTTGAATATGGCTTGTTCACATATAGTACAGTTCAAAAGTCTATTGCTAAAAATATTTATGCAGGACTAAAAGGATATGATAATGTAAAGTTTATATTCTCGAATGTAACAGATACAATAAGCAATGTCGGTGTAGGCATTGAACTACTACAAGTAAATTACAGTTATTTAGATAACTAAAAGGAGATAATTATGGCATTAACAAGAGTTAAAGATACCGATATAGAAACAAAAGGACACCAAAGTGTAAGTGGTGATAGCCCTGATATAACAGATGAAGATAAGATGAAAGTATTCTTTGACAAACTCCCTACATTTATAGCAACTACAATGAACGCAAATAGTACAGCACTTGAAAAGCAAACTACTACAAGCGGTGCTGAAATTATAGGTTGTTCGGCTATAGACGGAGTAAACATAATTGATAATATTGCAACAAGTGGCACATTAAGAGAAATGCTAGTAGACCTAAAATCGCAGATTGATGGGTTTTTAGCCGCTATAACTGGTGAGGGAGAATTGATTTTACCTGATAGGTCAATTTCAGAAGAAAAACTTAAAACAACTGCTGTAGCATCATCAAAAATAACAGGGTATGTTTTGCCAGGCTCGGCAAGTGTAGTTAGTGCTGCTGATGAAGTAGCTGTTGCATTTGGAAAGTTGCAGAGATATATAAATAATATCTTAAACGGAACTTTAGGCGTTGACACAGCAGAGAATTATGCAACTGGTGGAACTATTGAGAGTGGACTTGTTGGAAAGCAAGATACATTATTATTTGACAGTACACCTACAGCAGCAAGTGTTAATCCAGTAACAAGTGCAGGAGTTAAGACTTATGTGGACGGAACATCAATATTATCGTCTACAGCAACTGTTTCTGGAAGCAGTACAGATGTCGCAGTAACAAAAGATTTATATATGCAAGATTTAATTGCAGTTTATTGGCTTGCTAATAATACAACCAAAGTAAGTTTTGTTAAATTATATGGAAGCACATCAAATAGTGGGGCTTTATCATTAATAGAGCCAACTGTTGGAGCAACAACAGGAATTTCAACATTTGTTGTTAATTGGGAGTGGGCAAGTACTGACAGAGATAAAATAGTATTTTCTCAACCAAAAGAAACTGCAATTACTAATCCTACTGGTACAACAGCTGCTTATAATGAATACGATGATACTTTTTACATAACAGATATAAAATTAATGTATACAGAGAATTAAGGAGAATAATATGAGTACAGATAATTCAAGAAACAGACCAATAAGGTTTAGCGGTAAAAGTATAGCAATTAATCCAGATGAGGCAATTTTTATAGCTAATGCTGGAGATAATAACAGTAATATCATAACTTTTGATTTAGAAAGAAAATATAATGGTGTTGATTTAGGCGATTATGATTGTCAACTTTATCTAACTGGCACTTGTATAGCTTTTGAAGAACCATATACTTTTGGTACTGATATTATAACTGAAAGTACAGGACTTACTAAAACAGTTACTGCTGGAGGTATTAAGTTAGAATGGCTAGTAGCTAATGAAAGCACATTAAATGGTACAGCAGAAGCTCAAATACAGCTTAGTTTAGCCTCTACAGACCCATTAGACCCATTAACTTGGTATTCTGATATATTCAACCTTACAGTAGAAAGTTCTGTTGACGCTACTTCTACAATTATTGAAGTTAATGCTGATGTAATAACAAGTCACGGGACAAGAATAGCTGCTAATGAAAGAGATATTGCTCTAAATACCGCAAGTATATTAGATAAAGCAGACAAGAGCGATACAGGGCTATCAACAGACATAACAAACCACGTAGACGATAATACGATAGCGGAAGATATTAATGTAATAGAAGCAAGAGTAACTGTAAATGACGGATATATTGAAACCATAGAAAGTAACGCAGATTTACTTAAAGCCCGTGTTACTGCAAATGAAAAGGATATTGCTGCCATTATTCCTGATGTAGAAACAGCAACTTTAGCAGTAGATGAAGCAGTGGAAGCAGTAGAAGCACAGATAATTATAAATAATGATTTAATTGAAGATTTAGGCGATTATGATACAAAGATTTCAGATTTAGAAACAGCAGCTTATAAAGACAAAGGTATTTTTGAAACAGAAGCAGAATTAAACGCAGCTTACCCAGTCGGAGAGGCTGGTTGGAGTGCAGCAGTTGGAACTGATAGTTTAACTATTTGGACTTGGAACACAACATCAGAAGTTTGGGAAGATAGCGGAATTGTACCAGCTTATGAGCAATCAGATTTTGCAACAACAGATACCGCTGATAATAGTTATGTTAAGAACAAGAATGCAGAATATATTGCATACGATAATACTACTAGTGGATTAGTAGCAACAGACTTACAAGTTGCAGTTGATGAAATAGTGGAAATAACAGATACTATAATAAGAAATGGAGATGGGAAAAGCTATCTATCTAATGATGGAACTTATAATATTGTAGATACAGCAC